>P_2C_Liq_2_UnCtyDRAFT_1000003_pt1 | contig 81437 bp, 66 predicted proteins | sample Pon2CUnioCityCA_FD_10236 | JGI IMG/M metagenome (IMG submission 10236) | reverse complement strand
ACGATACAATGCGTTCATTGCAATGAGATCCGCAAATTCCGTAGGCTTCAGCTCTTTGAGGTATTTTTGCATTCCAGCACTTTCATACTGGAAAATCCCTACAGTCTCTCCACGCTGAAACAGTTCGTAGGTTTTGAGGTCATCTAGAGGGAAACTGTCCGGGTCTAAATCTATGTCATGGCGCTGTTTAACCAAACGACACGCCTCCTTAATAATGGTCAGCGTACGAAGGCCTAAGAAGTCCATTTTTAGCAATCCCGCATCTTCCACCACGGAATTATCGAATTGGGTACACCACATTTCCGAATCCTTCGCGCGAGCCACCGGAACCAATTCTCGAATATCACTAGGCGTAATGATCACCCCACAGGCATGAATGCCCGTATTTCGCACAGAACCTTCTAAAACGCGTGCCTGATTGATAGTCATGGCCTCAAGCGAATCACCTTCTGACAGCGCTTTGAGTTGTTGAACCAAAGCGGCATCTTCGGACCCGAATTTGCTTCTTAATTCCTTGTCGTCCAATTCCCAAAGCTTTTTGAGCTTAGTCATATCCGGGATGAGCTTCGCAATACGATCGGTATCCGGCAAGGGCAACTCCAACACCCTTCCTGCATCACGAATAGAGCTCTTTGCCGCCATCGTACCATAGGTGATGATTTGAGCCACCTGGGAAGAGCCATATTTATCAATAACATACTGAATGACCTTATCACGACCTTCATCGTCAAAATCAATATCAATATCCGGAAGAGATACACGTTCGGGGTTCAAGAAACGCTCGAACAGCAGATCGTATTTAATGGGGTCTACATTTGTAATTCCCGTACAATAGGCCACCGCTGATCCGGCTGCTGACCCACGCCCGGGGCCCACACTGACCCCCATTTGGCGCGCAGCTTCACAAAAATCTTGTACAATCAAGAAATACCCGGGATAGCCCGTGCGTGCGATCGTTTCAAGTTCAAAATCCAAGCGTTCGGTGATTTCCGATGTTAAGTCGTCATAACGCGTTTTTGCTCCTTCGTAAGTCAAATGTCGTAGGTAGGCGTTTTCTCCACGCTGTCCTCCATCAATAGTATCTTGAGGATCCTGGAATTGCTCGGGAATATCAAATTCAGGCAGCAATACATCGCGCTCCAAAGGATACAATTCTACTTTATCTAAGAGCTCTTTTGTGGTATTTAAAGCTTCAGGCATGTCCGAAAACAGCTCCACCATTTCCTCCTTGCTCTTGAAGTAAAATTCTTGGTTTGGGAAGCCATAGCGGAAACCACGACCACGACCAATAGGCGTACTCTTTTGCGCACCCTCTTTAACGCAAAGCAGAATATCGTGCGCCTCAGCATTTTCCTGAGTCAAATAGAACGTATTGTTCGCCGCAATATATTTTATACCGTATTCTTTGGCATACTTTAATAATTGAAGGTTGACGTGGTCCTCTTCTTCGAGGCCGTGTCGATTCAATTCTAGGTAGAAATCCTCGCCAAACTGCTCAAGCCACCATTCCAACGCTTCTCGAGCCTGCGACTCACCCACGTTCAAATATAAATGTTGGATTTCCCCGCGCAAACCACCGCTTAAGACGATCAAATCATCCTTATGTTCAAGCAGGTAAGCCCTATCAATTCTAGGCACATAATAATAGCCATTCAACATGCCTTCGCTACTGAGCTTAGCAAGATTATGATACCCATTTTTATTCTTTGCGAGTACCACAATCTGGTACCCGTCGTCTTTCTTACTGCGGTCTAGACGGTCTTCACAAACAAAAAATTCGCAACCAATAACCCCAACGAACGGATATTCTTGGAGCGGCTCGCTCAATTCACCTGCTTTTACCTTTTGATTGTGATCATAAGCCTCGCGATTTCCAGGCACACTCATCACCGCTCGGTTAAAGTGGAAGGCGCCCATAATGTTACCTAAATCCGTCAGTGCTACACCTGCATGGCCATTGTCGACTGCCGCCCTTACCAATTCGCTAACCACGGTCGTTGCTTGAAGAATAGAAAACTGACTGTGGTTGTGTAAGTGCGCAAAATCAACATCTGCCGCATGAAGGTCCGACGCGGCAGTGACTTCAGAGGCTTCATCACCTGCTAATCCTTTTGACCGCTTTTTTCGCGCCTCGTCCACAGCCAATCCTATGGCCGCTATGGGTGCCGTATTAGCAGCATAGAATCCATCGAGAAAGCCTGCTGGTTTACCCATTGCCTCAGATGAAATGACCTTCAGACGAAGTAATTCTAAAAAGACACGTGCGGTAGCTTCCACATCAAAGGCAGCGTTATGTGCTTCAGCGAATCCTTCACCAAACAAATGAAGGTGCAATTCTTCAAGTTTTGGAAGTTTAAATCGCCCTCCGCGTCCACCGGGCAATTCACATAATTTAGCCGTCGTTTCCGTACACGAATCCAACGGCTTTTTTGCATCTAACGGATTTGCGCCCTGTACCCTGTAATATTCACAGCCGGTAACATTCAGATCGAAATTAACATTGTGACCTACAAGGTATTCGCACTTTTCAAGAGCCAATTCAAATTCTGCAAGAACATCTGCTAGCGGCCTGCCCTCGCTCTTCGCTCGTTCAGTAGAAATACCGTGCACTTTCGTAGCATTAAACGGTATATCAAAGCCGTCGGGATAGATAATATGATCCTGAACCTCTACCAATGCACCATTGACATCGTGGATTTGCCAAGCCAACTGAACCACGCGTGGCCAGTTGTCTAAATCCGTGATAGGGGCATTCCAATCCTTAGGAAAACCGGTAGTTTCAGTATCAAATATTAAAAACATAGAGGCGTAGCGTCGCTATTGAGGTATTCTCAAAGCTACTAAAACTATACACCTTCTTAAAGGAGTGTGAATAACTATTGACTACTTATTAAAAGCTTGAAAAATAACGGATTACGCATTTTTAACTGGATAAAAAGGATGCGGATCTTGAGGCAAAGAAGCGAAGGGATGTGCTTCAGAATCTAGAGCACTTAGTAGAGATTCACGCATGCCGTGAACGATACTAATGGCCGGTTGCGCATCGCGTTCTGTAAAGCCATTTTCATTTAATATGTGCGCATAAGAACGCGAATGCAATTCAGTAAAGCCTTCTGTGAAGTCGAAAGACCATTGGTCAAAGCGTAAACTGCGGTGAATCCGCCCTCCACTTTGCACGACGTTTTCAGGCAAGGTTGCCGCGTTAATACTTAAGAACCAGCGCACCTTCGCATTTTTAAAGAACAATACGCCCGAAGCACGGTCGTGCGAGCGGACGTGGACTTTTTGCTCCACTAATGGTCCGAAAATCCAATGCAACATGTCAAAGAAATGAACACCAATATTTGTGGCTATTCCACCACTCTTCTCTTCATCACCTTTCCATGAAGCGTAATACCAATTCCCGCGCGAAGTGACGTAGGTCAACTCTACGTCAAAGATGTGATTCGGGTCCGATTTTAATTGGTCTTCTACTTGCTTTTTTAATGCAATCACTCGTTCATGTAAACGCAGCTGAAGTATCGTATATACCTTTTTATCAGTACTTTGACTAACCGAACTTAAACCATCAATATTCCATGGTCTAAGCGTAAGCGGCTTCTCACAAATACAATGCGCATTCATGCGAAGCGCATAGCGAATATGACTATCGTGTAAGTAGTTTGGCGAACAAACACTAATGTAATCAACCCCCTGTCCACGCTCTGAAAGTTTATTCAAATGCCGATCGAATCGCTCGAATTCCGTAAAGAATGCTGCAGAAGGGAAATAGGCATCTAGATGTCCCACGCTATCGCTAGGATCGTAGGCCGCGACCAAAACACCACCCACATCTTTTATTGCTTTCAGATGTCTGGGAGCAATATAACCTGCTGCTCCTATCAGCGCGAAACGCTTCATTTATCCTATTCTTTGATCGTACGTAGATCCCATGGATGGGTTATCTCCCATTAAGCGGGCCATCATTTGCTTTTTCACGATGTTGAAAATCACCATGTGCACATCCTCTGTGACTTCCATATCCATAACGGGCGCATGCACATTGATGGTTGCGATTTGAGCTATTTTTCCGCCTTTAAAACCGCTCAAGGCGACTGTGGTAGCACCTTTTTCATTTGCGTATTCCAACGCTGTCACGACGTTTTTACTGTTCCCAGATCCACTAATACCGATGACTAGATCATGCGGTTGTAAGAAATTTTTCAGCGGTTCTACGAAGATACTCTCCCAGCCTATGTCGTTTGCAATGGCCATCATAGAGGGAAGGTTGTCGTTTAAACAAATCATCTTGAATCGTTTATCTAAACCATAGCTCGCTCCTTTTAAGAAATCGCCGGCTGCATGCGAAGCCGAAGCCCCGGAACCACCATTTCCCATAGTATAGATGTTGCCCCCATTTTCGTAGGCGGTATGAAAGGCATCGACCAATTGGTCCAAACTGTTGGAGTCTAGAGCGTCGAGCGTTGTTTTTACGAGGTCGATATATTCTTGTGCGCGCATGTCTTGTAGTAATTACGAATTGGCCACTAAAATAACTGAATTATTTGCGCCATCGTATAAATCCTACCACACTCATTGCAGAATATATGACCATAAGCGCGGCGTAGACCCAAAGTCCTTTCACTCCATAAAGAATCATTGAAGCGATATTCAAAGGAATCCAATAATGGAAGGCAGTACGAATTCTTTTAGCCTCTTGCCAAGTCGCCCACAATCCAAAGACAGTGGTAAATGCATCGAAATAGGCATAAGACACACCAGGCAACGTATTTAGCGCGTAACCTAATAACAGCGCGATAGGAATTCCGAGCAAAGCCAAGAATTGAAGTTTTGGTGGCAGCGAAATCAGCTCGATACCCTCACTAGAGGACCCTGCATACCATTGCCTCCAACCGTAAAAGCCCATGAGAACGTACACAAAATAAAGTCCACTTTCCGCATAGAGGCCGGCGCGAAGGAATAATGCCACGGAAAGTGCAGCGGAAAGTGTTCCAAAGGGCCACGCCCAAATCTTCCGTTCGATTAAGCCATATATGAACAGCAATCCGAGAAGCGTCGCACTCCATTCTAAAAGTATATCCATATGCATAAAAAAACCCCGAGCTTTCGGCTCGGGGCTAATTTAAAAGGAATCTGCGAGGATTAGACCAATTCCTGTACCAAGTCCGCTGCCTCTTGCAAAGCAATCGCACTGTGTACTTCGAGTCCACTCTCATCAATTAATTTTTTCGCTTCTACAGCGTTCGTTCCTTGAAGGCGAACGATGATAGGTACATTGATAGTGCCCATGTTTTTGTAGGCATCAACAACTCCTTGAGCAACGCGGTCACAACGAACGATACCTCCAAAAATGTTGACTAAAATGGCTTTAACGTTTTCATCGCGAAGAATAATACGGAATGCTTGCTCAACACGAGCTGCATCCGCCGTACCACCTACATCAAGGAAGTTTGCCGGATTTCCGCCTGCCATTTTGATAATGTCCATGGTAGCCATCGCAAGACCCGCGCCATTTACCATACAACCGACGTTACCGTCAAGCTTCACAAAGTTTAGACCTGCTTCACCAGCTTCTACTTCTGTCGCATCTTCCTCGCGGGTATCGCGCATTTCTGCGATGTCTTTATGACGGTACAAAGCATTATCATCAATAGTAACCTTAGCATCAACGGCTAAAATCTTATCATCAGATGTTTTTAATACCGGATTGATCTCGAACAAAGAGGCATCTGCGCCTTCATATGCACGGTACAATGCAGTTACAAATTTCGTCATGTCCTTGAAGGCAGCACCGCTCAAACCTAAGTTAAATGCGATTTTACGTGCTTGAAACCCTGCAAGACCTACTGTGGGATCGATTTCTTCGGTAAAAATCAAATGTGGTGTTTCTTCTGCTACGGTTTCGATGTCCATACCTCCTTCTGTAGAGTACATGATCATGTTGCGACCGGTAGCGCGGTTAAGCAAGACCGACATATAGAATTCTGAAGTTTCACTCTCACCAGGATAATATACATCCTCAGCCACCAATACCTGATGTACCTTTTTTCCTTCTGCCGAAGTTTGCGGGGTAACCAATTGCATGCCGATAATGCTATTCGCTACTTCCTCCACCTTATCAATGCCTTTTGCAAGTTTCACACCGCCGCCTTTTCCGCGACCACCAGCGTGAACTTGTGCCTTGACAACGTACCAAGAGGTACCGGTTTCTTCAGTAAGTTGTTTCGCTACTTCAACAGCTTCTGCTGGCGTTTGAGCCACTTTTCCGCGTTGAATACGTACGCCGTAACCGGCTAAAATTTCTTTTCCTTGATATTCGTGGAGGTTCATAGTGTTCCTTGATTTGCCTACAAATTTAGGGTACAACCTTTGAACGATGAACCTTTTTAACCGGTAAAGTTGTTAAATCAATTTATCCAATCGATTGCCGATATTTGCGCATGCCCAAAACCTACCAAACACTCCTTCTGGCATTTTTATCCTGTAGCCTCTATGCACAGCAGTTGCCAAAGTCAGCATTTATTCCCGCTTTGCCTGATGACGGCATGCAAATCGACGGCGCGTTAACGGAGTCACAGTGGAACTCCGCGGCGAAATTGGCCCCTTTAGGATGCTATTTTCCCGAGCCTTCCGCCACTCCGGATGGTATTTCAGATGATGTTCGATTATTTTACACGGAAAAAGGACTCTACATATCCTTTGAGTTTATCGATGATACTGCACCAATATTGAGTCAATTAACTCCAAGAGATCGGGTCAACGCGAACACGGACTGGGCGCAAATTATCATCAACCCGTTCAACGATGGGTCAAATGATTTTAACTTTTACCTCAGTGCTGCTGGTGTTCAAGGCGATTCTCGTGCAACAAATGACGACAACGAAGATGGAAGTTGGAATGCGGTTTGGTACAGTGCCGTAGTAAAAACGGAACATGCCTGGAAGGCAGAAATGTTTATTCCCTACCGTGTATTGCGCATGCCGGAGACAAAGGAGGACGAAGATCCGAAGCCCTGGGGGTTCAATATTAAACGATCCATTCGCAGTACGCGTACCTTATACAGNTGGAACCCCATAGATAGAAATTTTGATAACGAATCCCTCCAAAGCGGTGTATTAAANGGTATACGCGTCGTGAATCCACCTAAACGCATTAGTTTAAGACCCAATTTTACAGGTGCTGTGCTGCGCAACAGCGCAGGCAATACAACCAGTACAGGAGCAGCTGGAGCAGATATTAAAATCGGACTCAACAAGAGTTTTACACTGGACATGACGCTGCTCCCTGATTTTTCTCAAGTAGCTTATGATGAACAATTTGTAAACTTCGAAGCTTTCGAACAACGGTTCGATGAAAACCGCCAATTTTTTACTGAGGGTGTCAACCTCTTTAATAAAGCCGGACTTTTCTACAGCAGGCGTATAGGTGGTAATCCCAAGAACTTTACGAATGCGAATCTGGGCGATCTCGATAATACGACGCAGAGTTTTACTCGAATGTTAAATGCAACGAAAGTCTCTGGAACTACCGATAGGAATCTTAGTATCGGGCTGCTCAATGCATTGACGGCAAATAATTATGCGCTTGGTAAAGATTCCACCGGTGCCACTGTCGAGATACTCACAGAACCGATGACCAATTATAATGTCTTCGCTATGGACCAGCGCATTGGCTCCAATAACTCCATTGGGTTGATCAATACCCACGTGCTTCGATCCAACGCAACCGGTGCGACCCGAGATGCGCGCGTTTCTGCCGTGACGGCGAATCTCAACCTATTCAATAACAGCCATTTTTTCAATGCTACTGCCGCTCAAAGCAGCGTATACGATTTGGAAAATCCCTATACCGGTGTCGCTGGCGGCTGGGAAATGGGAAAACAGACGGGCGCGTGGCGCTGGGAGCACGAATTGGACCTGGTCACCCCAAATTTCGATCCGAATGACTTAGGGTTCCAACGCAGAGGGAATAAGATTCATCAAGACTTTTCATTCAGTCACCAACTGCTTGCACCCAATGACCGATTGCTGCGCAGAAGAAACCGTGTGACCTTGCAGTACCGCCAGTTGTTTGAGCCTCAACGGTTCGAGAGAGTGCACATAGAATACAGCTATTTCGCATTAACTAAGAGCTTCCTAGCCTTTGGCTATAATCTCGAAGCGCGACCTGAAGAATACGACTTTTACGACCCTCGTGTTTGGGGCAGATACCGCATCAATCCCGCATCATTTTGGCATAACGCATGGGTAAGTTCAGATTTTAGAAAACCTTTTGCCTATGAATTACGAGGCGGGCAATGGCGCTGGGCCGATTGGGGGGCTCGAGGTTACTATGGCTCTTCCCTCTTGATTTTCAGAGTGAACGACCAATTCAATTTCAGAACTGAAATCTCCATGGGCAACCACCGGAACGTTGGCTGGGCGCAAACCGTCTCCACCGACAGCATCGGAATGGCGATGCGAGAGCGCAAAGAATTTACCCAAAGCCTGGAAGGCCAATATTTGTTTGGCCCCAATTCCTACCTCACCGTAAATGCACGACATGCCTGGAATAGAATTGACTCGCAGGAACTTTTTCACCTTACCCCTGAGGGTGGCTTAACGCCTTCTTCGGCCTATACCGATCAAGATTTGCGCATCAACATCTTCAATGTCGACTTTAAATACGTCTGGTGGATGGCACCAGGACGTGAACTCAACCTGTTGTACCGCGCGTCATTTGCCAGGGCAGACGACGCAATTGCACTGAATTATTGGAACAACATGAAGGACATCAGCCAAACGGGAACGGATCAGGTCGTTTCGATACGCCTCGTATACTTCTTAGATTATGCCGAGTTACTGAAATAGTCTAATTTGCAACTTATGATCGCGCTAAAAGGAATAAAGAAATCGTACGGAACCACAGCGGTGCTTCGAGGCATTGATGCAACCATCGCAGCCGGTGACTTTGTGAGCATTGTCGGTCCTTCTGGAGCGGGTAAAAGCACATTGCTTCACCTCATAGCAGGATTGGACGCTGCCACTGAGGGTACCATAGATTTCGAAGGTCGCGCCCTTCAAGATTTAGATAAATCGGCGCTAAATCAGATGCGCAACGAAAAGATTGGCTTAGTCTTTCAATTTCACAACCTACTCCCCGAGCTTACCGCATTAGAAAATGTGCTCCTCCCGCGGTGGATCGGTAAAAAAATGGACGACACGGCTGAAAAAGATGCGCTAGAGAAATTGACTTTTTTAGGTATTGCCGATCGAGCGCACCATTTACCCAATGAATTGAGCGGTGGCGAGCAGCAACGCGTTGCCATTGCGCGAGCGCTCATCAACAACCCAAGTATTTTACTCGCGGACGAGCCCACAGGAAATCTGGACAGTGCAAATGCGAACGCCGTTCATGAATTATTGGTNCAATTAAACGAAGAATTTGGTCAGACCGTTGTCGTAGTTACTCATAACGATCAGCTCGCTGCCTTGGGTAAAAAACAATGGGTCATGACCGACGGTCTACTTAAGGCTTAATTCCTAGAACCTTTATGCAGCAGTTAGCGCGCGAAGAATTGGCCCAATTTTTAAAGGAAAAGGCCGATCAGTACGCCAAATTCAGTTTCGTTCAAGACGATCCTATTCAAATCCCTCATTTCTTCACTACTGCTGACGATATTGAGATCAGTGGTCTTATTGCGGCAACACTTTCTTGGGGGAACCGAAAAACGATCATCGCTAAAAGCAACGACCTAATGGACCGTATGGACCGTTCACCGGCAGAATTTATTCGCGGTGCGAGCGAGTCCGACCTGGAGACTTTTAATGGGTTTGTGCACCGTACGTTTCAATCTGAAGATATCAAAGGACTCGCTCGCAGCCTCAAAATGCTCTACCAAGAGCACGAAAGTTTAGGGGGCTTTTTTAAGGCACATGTTCGCGAAGGAGCGACGCATCTGGGCCACAGTTTTCAAGAATTCAAAGGGTATTTGTTAGCTAACGGACTCCCCTTACGCGCAGGCAAACACTTTGGCGATCCAAGCAAGGGCAGCGCCTGTAAGCGATTAATCATGTTTACGCGTTGGATGGTTCGAACGAATAAAGAAGGTATAGATTTTGGGCTCTGGGATATCGATCCAGCCCTCTTATCCTTACCCTTGGACGTGCATAGCGGCCGCGTCGCGCGGAGTTTAGGACTCTTGAAAAGAAAGCAAAACGACTGGAAGGCTGTGGTAGAATTGGACCAATCCATTAGAGCCATTGAACCCGAAGACCCGGCGCGTTTAGATTATGCACTTTTCGGCCTAGGCGTTTACGAAGGTTGGAAGTGAGTTATAGGGCCATCAAGCCCTCTATCTTTGTCGCCTTTTTATAGCGATCTATAATGCTGTCTACATCGAGCATCATTTCTTTGGCGCTTACTGAAACGAATTTACCTGTCTTTGAAGGACGCAGTTCTATTTGTGCCACTTTAGCATCAAAGAGCGCCTCGACTTCTGCGATCTTTTGATTATCCGCCGGAACGATGAACTTGAACAGAAATACTGCAGGCCAATTGCGTTCTTCCAGCTGCGTACGTAAACCTTCATAAGGGTCTTTACTCATGATATTCTCAGATTAGAGCGACAAAAGTACATCATCTTCCAAAGACCATGAACGTAAAAACTGTTGAGAAGCCATGAGGTCAGGATGCAAATAGCGGTCCTCATCAATCACAGGGACCAATTCCTGAAAGGACGCTATAAAACTTTGCATCTCCTCACTTACATCGGCTTTACGAAGATGCAGTGCCTGCGATGCGTTGAGTAATTCAATACCCAAAATTTGGTACAAATTATCCACCACTTTGACCAATTTTGTTGCTGCATTCGCCCCCATGCTTACATGGTCCTCCTGCCCGTTCGAACTTTCAATACTATCTGCAGAAGCTGGCGTACAATATTGCTTGTTCTGGCTGACTATACCTGCCGCCGTGTATTGCGCAATCATTAGTCCACTGTTTAGACCCGGATTTGGTGTGAGAAAAGGAGGTAAACCTCTCCTACCCGAAATGAGCTGATAGGTACGACGTTCTGAAATAGAGCCCAGTTCGTGCAGGGCCAATGCCATATAATCAAGAACCAGGGCTAAAGGCTGACCGTGAAAATTCCCGGCGCTCACTACCGCATCTTCTTCTTCTAAGACTACAGGATTATCCGTTGCAGAATTGACTTCCGTTTCGATCACTTCCATCGCATGCCATAAAGCGTTTTTAGAGGCCCCGTGTACCTGCGGCATGCAACGAAAACTGTAGGGATCCTGCACATGAACTTTCTCCTTGTGCATGATGGGCGCCTTTTTCAACCATTGAAACAAGCGCTGGGCGGTAAGCACCTGACCTTTTTGTGGGCGAGTCGCGTGGACACCTTGAGAAAAGGCCTCTATCCTACCGTCGTGCGCCGCTGTTGATAGGGCACCAATAAAGTCAGAGAAGTAATCCAGCCTGCGTGCATGCAGCGTCGCGTAGAGTCCATGCGCAGACATGAATTGGGTACCGTTTAAGAGCGCGAGCCCCTCTTTTGAAGCCAGCGTATGTGTTGCCCAAGCTTTGGGGCCTAATTGGTCTAAAACCTTTTGCGTTTCTACAATTTCTCCGTTTAACCACAGGCTTCCTTCGCCTAATAAGGGAAGACTCATGTGTGCCAGTGGCGCTAAATCACCACTAGCGCCTAGGGAACCTTGCGCATAAATAACCGGCAGTGCGCCGCTATTGTAAAGCTGAACGAGACTTTCACAAACCTCAAGTCGAATACCGCTCACACCTACTGCAAAGCTTTTTAATTTCAAAGCGATGATTAATCGGATGATCGCTTGATCCACATGTTCACCCGTACCGCACGCATGCGACCGCACTAGGTTGGTTTGCAACCTACCCAAATCTTCAGCCCCCACTTCAATAGAACATAAACTCCCGAAGCCGGTGTTCACTCCATATATAGGCGCAATGCTGCGCGCTGATTTTTCTTCGAGGAATTTACGTGATGCCGTAATGTTCTTTCGAGCCGTTTCAGAAAGAGCGATTTCTACAGAACCGTCCGCAATGGACTGATAGTCAATATAAGATAATGGTACGGTTCCTATTTCTAGTCGTTTCATGTGCTGTGATTAAGGAACCCCAAAATACGCCACAACGTCTTTAATACCGCACAACTGCGAACCTTGATGCCAAAATTGGGTTTAGAATCTTAGAAGAAGTAACTATGAAACACTATGTAATCGTTGGCGGTAGCAAAGGCATCGGCAAAGCAACGGCAGAACTATTGGCCGCAGAAGGACACCAAATCACCGTTTTTAGCAGAACACCTTATGAAGGACCTGCGCATACTATTGAGTGGGAGGAATTCGATGTACTGACCGACTCATGGGACGACATCATGCCTGAAAATATTGATGGACTCATGTACAGTGTAGGATCCATCAACCTAAAACCTTTTAGGGGCTTAAAACCAGAAGTTTTCGAAGCAGATTTTCAACTTCAAGTAATGGGGGCAATCAAAGCTTTACAGGCAGCTCAAAAGAACTTTAACAAAGACAGTATTGCCTCGTGTGTATTGTTCTCAACCGTCGCCGTGCAGCGCGGAATGCCGTTTCACGCTACAGTGAGCACCTCCAAAGGAGCAATAGAAGGTTTGACACGCGCCATTGCATCAGAGTGGGCGCCGAAAGCGCGCATCAACTGTATTGCGCCGAGCCTTACGGATACCCCGCTAGCATCAAAACTGCTCAGTACGGCTGAAAAGAAGGAGGCCATAGGTGCGAATAACCCAATGAAGCGTGTAGGTGAAGTAGGCGATATCGCTGAAATGGCAGCATTCTTATTAGGCGATAAAAGCAGTTGGATGACCGGTCAAATCGTTCATATCGACGGCGGACAGAGCGTTCTCTAAACATGTGGAAGGAATCGTTTTCAGCTGTAGCATTAGACGGTCTTCAACGCAGAGAACGTACCGGATTAATGAACGCTATTTCTGGTATACGCACCGCATTTCTGGCCATATCAGGAACACAGGGTAACTGGAATGCAGGAGTCTTTACCAATGTGACGCATGTAGGAGCAAATCCAGCGTGCATGAGTATCTTATTTCGTCCAGATAATGGCAATAGACATTCCTACACCAATTATATAACAAACAAACGCATCACACTAGTGGCACTTCCAGAGGCTGAGATCCAGCGTTTGCACGATTGCAGTGCTTCTTATGATGAGGGTATTTTTGAATGGGAACATTTGGGCGGGCGTTGTGAACAGCTAACTGACTGGACACATCCCATACCCACTGCTGCATTGTGGGCGGTAGAATTGGAATTTGACGAGCATTTTAAACTGAAGAACGATTGCATCTATACTGTAGGACGTGTTCAAAAGGTGGGATTAGGAAAGGCCCTACATCGTAAAGACGGAACATTACATTTCGATGCTCCCCCCCTGCTGGCGCTCGGTCTTCAGCATTATTTTATACCCGAATCGGTTGCGCATCTTCCCTTTCCTGAAGTAAAACCAACAATAAATGGCGACTAAACCAACCATTCATATTGTTTGGTTTAAACGCGATTTTAGATGGCACGACCACGCCCCTATTCGAAGCGCATTAGCCGCAGGGGAACGGGTACTTTTTGCAGCGCTTTACGAACCTTCGCTCTGGAGCGAAAAACCGTATGATCCGCGGCATGAACGCTTTATATGGGACTCCATTAAAGATCTTAATGAGGTTGCAGGTAAAGAAGTAGTTCACTTTCTAAACGTAGAGGCACTAGATTTTTTTAAACGCTGCCTAGCTACCTTTAATGTTAAGGCCGTTTACAGTCACCGGGAGACAGGTATCGGTAAGACCTTCGCCAGAGATAAGGCCGTTAAGTCGCTCTTAGATGCTCATGATGTTTCTTGGAATGAATGGGATTACGGTGGTGTAAAAAGGGGCCTAAAACACCGTAAAAACTGGCTTAAAGACTGGTACGACTATGTGGATATTGCACCGCTGCGTACGGATTTAGATGCCGTCGGAAATCAAGCCCTTTCCAATCCCTTTGATTCGTGGCAGCATTACTCTAGTTTCGAAGCCCATCCGTACCTACAAAAAGGTGGAGCATCACGGGCTGAACGCGTTTTGTATTCTTTCCTCACGGAGCGCATAAAAGTTTATGCCCAGAGTATTTCCAAACCGCTAGCCAGTAGAAAAGGGTGCAGCCGAATTTCACCGCATTTAGCCTGGGGGAACCTCAGTATTCGTCAAGTCTGGCATATGGCTGAGGTCGTAGAACTTGCTGGCAGTAAGCGAAACCAACGTGCATTTGTCGACCGCTTGCGCTGGCAAGCGCACTTTATACAGAAGTTTGAAAGTGCGTGCAGCTATGAATTCCACCCTATCAATAAGGCCTACGCTGCTGTAGATGCTTCAAAAGTATGGGACGAGAAAAAATTTGAGGCATGGAAAAACGGTACCACTGGTGTACCTCTAGTCGATGCGTGTATGCGCTGTGTTGCTGCGACAGGCTATCTTAATTTTAGGATGCGCGCCATGGTTGTGAGCTTTTACAGCCAATACCTCTGGTTGCCTTGGGAAGCTGGCGCCCGTTATTTGGCCAGTACGTTTACAGATTTTGAACCGGGCATCCACTACACCCAATTTCAAATGCAAAGCGGTTATACTGGGGTAAATACCATTCGCATTTATAACCCCATTAAGCAAAGCTATGATCAAGATCCCAAGGGCGAATTCATTAAGCAATGGCTGCCCGAACTAAAGGACCTACCCTTGCCGCATTTGCATGAACCTTGGGCTATTCCGCCGATGATGTGGGAAATGGAACAATGGGACACAGGAAGCTACCCGAAAAACCCTATTGTCGATCTTACCGCTGCGAGGAAACACGCAAGTGATCAACTCTACAGCATTAAAAAGACGAAAGCTTCGAAAGAAGCAGCGCAACTCATCCTAGAGAAATTAGTCAATCCAAGCACAAGGAGATCTTAGGCTTCTTCGACCAATCGGAACCCTTCTCCATGAACGTTTTCTATGCGAATATGCTCATCTACCTTTAAATATTTGCGAAGTTTTGCGACATAAACATCCATTGATCGGCCTGTAAAGTAGTTGTCCTCGCGCCAAATTTTCAAGAGTGCTTTGCTGCGCGGCATCAATTGATTCTTATGCTGGATGAGCATTTTTAAAAGGTCACTTTCTTTTGGACTCAATCGGACCAATTCCCCATCGCGACTTAACTGACGAATTTTGGGCTCTAAAATGAAACTTCCTATGCTTAAAGTATCGGGCTCCTCATCCATTTCAGCTGCTTTACGACCGATGATTGCCTGAATCTTATAAAGCAAAACATCGGTATCAAAAGGCTTTACCAAATAATCATCGGCACCAGCGCTGTAACCTGCAATAATATCTTCCTTCTGCCCCTTCGCTGTCAGAAAAATTAGTGGCTGTCCATTATCAATCTCCTTTACTTCAGTGGCTAAGGTCAAGCCATCCTTCTTCGGCATCATGATATCAAAAATGCACAATTCATAAGAGCCTTGTTTATAGGCACGTAAGCCCTGAACACCGTCGCGTTCGAGCGTCACGTCGTAATCGTTAAAATCCAATGTGTCTTTGAGCATGTTGCCAAAATTCACGTCGTCTTCTACTAATAGGATTCGCTGCTTTTCCATAGTTATTCGTTTTTCGACAATACCACCGTAAAAGTGGTCCCCGTATTGAGCGTACTGTCCACTTGAATGCTACCCCCGTGCTTTTCTATAATTTCTTTAACGAAGGAAAGTCCCAAACCGTGTCCTTTCACATCATGAATGTTCCCTTTTGTTGCGCGATAAAATCGATCAAAAACTTGCCGCTGGGTATCCTCGTCCATGCCTATGCCGCGGTCTTTGACCATAATTCTGAATTCGGTTGGGCTTTGGTCCAATTTCACGCTCACCTGCGGCGCATCCAGACTGTATTTAATGGCATTATCAATGAGGTTAGTTAGGGCGCTTTTGAATTGGATTAAATCTCCTTCCATACCGTATTCACCCGGTTCACAGCTCAAATCTATCCACCCCTGACGCTGTTCAGCTGTAAGCTTAAAATGGCTAACGGCTTCCCGCAAACAGGCCTCTAAATCCATAGGAGCAACTGTGAGCGTCAACTCCTCTTTATCCATCATCGACATCTGTAATACACTCTCCATCTGCGCATTCATTCGCTTGTTTTCGCTCTTTATAATGCCCAAATACTGCTGCATTTGCTCCGCATTCATTTTCTCTCCGTTACGCAATAAGGCATCAACTGCTAAACTGATGGTCGCCAACGGAGTCTTGAATTCATGGGACATATTACTAATGAAATCGCTCTTTACGGCAGCTAAACGCTTTTGTTTACGTCCTTGACGCTGCACACTAAAAAACGCAAATAAAATAACCGTTGAGAACAGTAAAGTCACAAAGAGATTGAGGTACACACGAGATGCTAAATAGAATTTACCGGAAGGAAAATACATCAGTAACTGACGCGTAGGACCGAAAAAACTTTCTGCTAAAACGAAATTGTACGAAACCTTACCCGTCTCAAAAGAATCACTGAGTAAACTGTTTAAATACCCATTCTCAATGATGGCCCATTTCGGAGCCGTACGGATTCCATGAACACGTAATTCACTTTGCAGCAAGCTGTCCATTTCCGCTGAAGAAATAAGCGTTTCCCAAGGTAAAGAACTTTGAAAATCATCAAGAAATCCTGAAATCATAGTCGTATCCATCCCAAACCCTGAACCGTAAGGCACTGCGCCTTGAGTAGCCGACCAACGCAATGTGGTCGTACCCATTGGCGTATTAATAGTTACTGTGGAATCATTAGAAGTGCTGCGTTTAATCGCTCCGGTACTTTTTCTTTTCACGTAAAGGCGCACGCGCTCATTTATAGCCGAGGCAGTTGCACTGACATCTGAATCAAACTGCTGCTTTTGCAATTCCAATTCACCCGAGAGCAAATTCAATTGCAACAACAAAGCACCAAGCACTGCTGCAGTAAGAACTGCCGTCAATGCGTGCTTGCGTAGTTTACTAATGAGTTGATTCAACATTTCACGAAAATAAAACTATCTAATGGGAAGCATCAGAAGTTTAACGCGTCTTAACAGAAGTACAGACTAGAGCAGCTGACCGATCAGATCATCCACCGTCAAACCCTCACCTTTTGCCTTATAATTTATTACGACGCGATGACGCAGGACAGCTGTAGCAATTTGCTTCACATGCGCGGTGCTCGGCGTTCCTTCTCCCTTCATCATGGCCAACGCCTTTGCTGCTAATACTAGATTCTGCGATGCACGCGGGCCAGCTCCCCATGAAAAATAATGCTCTGCAACACTACTGCCGCCATCCTTGCCAGGTCGTGTTTTACGTGCAAGTGATACAGCGTAATCCACTACCGCATCTGTTACCGGCATGGCGCGTAATGCAAACTGAAGATCGAGCACTTCTTTTGAAGAAAGTACGGGATTTACCTGTTTACTTCCGCCGATGGTTGTGGCTCGTACTACTGCGCGCTCTTCTTCGAGCGCTGGATAGTCGACAAAAATATTAAAGAGGAATCGGTCCAATTGCGCCTCCGGCAAAGGATACGTACCTTCTTGTTCGATCGGGTTTTGCGTTGCTAAAACGAAAAAAGGTTGCGGTAGATCCATAGTTTTACCCGCTGCACTGACCTTTTTCTCCTGCATAGCCTCCAACAGTGCCGCCTGAGTTTTAGGTGGCGTTCTGTTAATTTCATCAGCGAGCACCACATTCGAAAAAATCGGGCCTTTATGAAAGGTAAATGCTCTTTGAGCATTCAATACTTCGGTACCCGTAATGTCGGAAGGCATTAAATCAGGCGTGAATTGAATACGAGAAAAATCGAGTCCTAAGGCCTGACTCACGGTAGTAATTAATAACGTTTTCGCTAATCCCGGAACTCCTACTAACAAGCTATGCCCTTGGCAAAGAATAGACATCGTAATCAAATCTACCGCCTCTTCCTGTCCGATAATTACTTTGCCCACTTCAGATTTAAAAGCCTGAAGCTTCGTGGGGGCACTTTCAAGAATGGCTATGATTTGCTCGTTAGTCATTATTGCTGTTCCATGAATTTAACTCATCGGCGCAATCGTAATAGCCCGCGTTGACCTTTACGAAGGTATCCGCCAATTTTTCGTTTTTCCACTCTTCCACAGTCTTCGACTGTTTTTGCTGAAGAGCGAATCCTTTGATTCGGGTGAAATCCAAATCAAGATTGGCCTTGTGCGGCTCATATTTCGCATCCAAACGAACGATACGAAATGCTTCGCGCTGGTCCTCTGTGCGGTAAAAAGAAGCCTCTGAGATTTCGCCTGCTTCTAGGGTATTGATCAAACCAAAAAGGCCACGGTCCAATTGGGAAACTTCAAATTTATTATTACCACTCTGGAAATTACTCATCTGTCCTCCGTTGAATCGCGTTTGCTCATCATCGCTAAAACGTCTAGAAGCCTCTTCAAAAGTCATCTCACCGTTGGCAATTGCCACACTCACACTGTCTAAAAAATTCTTCGCTTCTTGCAAATTTTCTTGCGTCAGCTTCGGTTTAATAAGGATATGACGAAGATCCAATTCTTCACCTCGCTTCTCCAACAACTGAACAATATGGTAACCAAACTCCGTCTTAAATGGATCACTGATTTCGCCTTTGCGAAGATTAAAGGCAACCGCCTCAAACTCCTTCACAAACACACCGCGCTGAATCCCTTGGTACTCTCCACCTTTCTTATTCGAACCTGGATCCTCGCTGTAGAGAATGGCCATTGAGAATGATGTTCCGTTTTCTATTCTTCCTTTAAGCTCCTTTAGCTTAGAAATCACCTCTTGCTCGGCTTCTTCAGACAGTTCAGGAAACTTAATTATCTGGCTCAATTCGACTTCAGCACTGATCAATGGAATACTATCGCCCGGCAAGTTTTCATAGTATTCGCGTACCTCAGAAGGTGTTACCTCGATACCTTCAACCACTGTCATTTGCATTCGTTGCGCAGTCAGTTGCTCTTTAATAAGGGTGCGCATATCCTCTTTGATTTCCACCACGGATTTTTCATAGAAATCTTCTAATTTCTTCTGATCCCCCATTTGCATGATCAACTGCTGAATACGGCGATCCATGTTCGACTCTACCTCTTCCTCCCCGACAGAGATGGAATCAATAGCGGCATGGTGTATCAGTAGTTTTTGAAACAACAATTCTTCAAAAACCTCACAGTACGTTACCGGCTTCCCAAAATTCTGACGATTGAAAACGTCGTATTGCTCGTCTATATCACTTTTAAGAATGACATCACCACCTACAATGGCAGCTACACCATCGACAGTTTGGGGTTGAGCACTCGCAAAAACAGAGAGTAATGCGAATAAACTAGTGTATAATAAGTGTGCCTTCTTCAATTGCATGTTCAATAATATTTTCTTCAATCTGCTCTATGAGCGTCAGTCGACGCTTGTTCAACAGTACTTTCTTAATGCGTTCCTCGACATAAGGAAGCGGACTATAACTGTCCTTTATCCGAAGGGCATTTACTTGCACAAAATACACCAATGCAGTGTCTTCACAGGTAAATCTCTTTCTTCTGTTTAAATAGTTATACGGGTTGGTCGATTCTAAGGGGATTTCATCCAGGAAATCCATCATCGGCACCCAAGCGGAATCACCGTAATTGCTCTGTTTCGTCACAAATACTTCTGCCCAATCTAAATATTTATCCTGGTACCGATCGGATAAAAACCAACGCTTCGCCTCTTGCGTCTTCTGCGCCTTAAGGGGTGCAGCAGCATAAAAGGCTTGGACGATACTTTCCTTGAGTTCAAAGTTACTCAAGTTTTGATCGTAGTATATTTGAATTTGCTCAGAAGTGATAGTGGTATCTAGATGTTGACGCACATAACCGTCGATATAGGCATGCTTTAGTAAATCATTTCTGTACTGCTTGACAAGCTCATTGAAATCAGCCAATTCCGTCTGTAAATTAAACTCAGCTGCCTCAACCAACAGCTCATTTTCAGCCCATTGACGTACTAAACGATGGACTAACGAAATGCTATCTGCCGCATCCATCTGACCTGCCTTAGGTAAATGATCCGCTATATCTTCTACGAGAAGCTTTTTATTGCCCAGTTCTGCCAAAACATCAGGTTCCGCGGTCCCATTCGAAACACACGCAACAGATACTAGTGCCACTAGCCCTATGAAGATTGGCTTAACCATTAACGCAATTCGCGAATAAGTGCAGCTTTAGCTTCCTCGTTCACTTGCACCTCAAATTTTGCTTTTAGGGCACTTATCCATTCTTTCTCAAGGACATCTTGGTAGCTCGCTATAACCAAACCTTTGATCTCATTCAACGCTTTAGGAGCGCTCGGAATGAATTCATCAATCTGCACTACCGCGAAACTTCCGTTGTCGAGCTGAACAGGTCCAAAAACACCAGCTTCCTGCTGCCAAAGGGCTTCAATGACCGAATTATCTCCACGCTGAAAGGTTCCGCTTTGAACAGCAACACTTAATGCGTCTTCGTTTTGCAACAATTCTTGAACCTTCTCGGATTTTCCTTTTGCGGTCCATTTTGCGATCTTCTTAGCCAATTTTTCATCACTACTCACCCAATACGTAGCTAATACACGGTCTTCCCAACGGAATTCATCTTTGATTAACTCGTAATGCTTCGCAATACCAGCAGTATCCTTTGCAGCTTTGTTCCAAACCGCTTCTTGTGTCAGGTCAAACAAAAGAATACCTTCTTTATACTCACGAACTAAATTTCTGAAATCTGCATGCTTGAATTCTAATTGTCCATCTTCATAAGCCATCATTCGATCGTTCGCATAGGTATTGAAAAGAACACGAAGGAATTCTACACGAACCGCTTCACCACTCTGGTTCTGATTTTTTGCCCAAAACTCCAGCACTTCGCTTTGGTAGATTTTCTCAGTTGCAAACGTAGCGACCACGCGATCGCGGGAAAGCGTTGGTAACTCCCAGAGTCCAGTACCAAAAGCATTTTTATCGACGAGGTTCATGGTACGACCCAACGAACGTTCATCAATGGTATAATCGTATTCCGACTTCAAACGTTTCATAAAACGTGCAGCACCAACTCTACTTCTGGTATCCCGTTTCACTTTTTTCGAAAGTTCAGACTTCAATTCATCAAACGACGGTAGAGGCTTTTTTTCAATCAATTGGATCACGTGCCAACCTATGCTCGTCTGCACTGGCGACGAATAATCACCCGGTGCTTGCAGCGCAAAAGCGGCTTCTTCAAATGCAGGCATCATTTTGTTGATCCCAAATTCAGGGAGTTCTCCCATAGCATCTTTTGTCTTACGGTCTTCGCTGAACTCTAATAGCGAAATAAAATCCTCTCCACTCTCGAGTCTACTGTAAATTTCTTTGGCACTGCGTTCTGCACGCTGCTCCTCTTGAAGTGAAGATTGGCCATTAGCCGCAAAGAAAATATGACGTACGCGCACGGCACCGCTTGCTGGACGACGGTCAAGTAATTTCACTAAATGGTAGCCGTACTGGCTGCGGACGGGCTTAGATACCGCTCCCACTTCCAATTCGTATGCTGCCGACTCAAACGGATAGACCATATTAAAGACCGTGAAGTAGCCTAAATCGCCTCCATTTTTCGCGCTCCAAGTATCGGCACTTGACTCGCGCGCAGCGTCCTCAAATTTCGTTTTTCCCGATAAAATCGAATTGCGCAAATCCAACAACTGCTTAAATGCTTTTAAGGTATCTGATGGAAGCGCGTTTGCCTCAAGTGCGATCATGATATGCGCAGCACGGACTTCTTCTTCCATGCGCTCATAGGCTTGCTTCACTAACTCATCTTCAGCGCCTTGGTCGCTTAAATAAGGCTTTGCTAACTGAGCACGGTATCCTCCAAACTCGTTTTTAAAACTGGCTGCGGTATCGCGCTGCTGTGCGTAAGCTTCAGCTATTTTCAATTTGAAATTGATGTAAAGCTCTAAATACTCTTCAGGCGTTTTAGGGTCTAGAGCAGCCCCAACGCCCTTATTCTTCTCGTATACAGCCTTAAACTCTTCAGTCGTTATACTTTGATTACCAACAGTAAACAAAACCTCTTGAGCATTTAATTGTACGCCCGCAAAAACCAGGGCAATCCATAACAATTTCTTCATCATTTTATCTTCTACTGTAATTAGGTGCTTCTCTTGTAATACTTACGTTGTGCGGATGACTTTCTTGCATTCCAGCCGCTGTAATTTGAATAAATCCAGCCGATTCTTTCAACGTAGGAATGTCTTTAGATCCACAATAGCCCATACCGGCACGCAATCCACCAATAAATTGGTACATCACCTCACTTACTTCACCCTTATAAGGAACGCGTCCCACGATACCTTCTGGAACCAATTTCTTCACATCATCCTCAACATCCTGGAAATAGCGGTCCTTAGAACCGTCGGTCATTGCTTCGACACTTCCCATTCCTCTGTACGTCTTGTATTTTCTTCCTTCGTAAATGACGGTTTCTCCTGGGCTTTCTTTTGTCCCGGCAAACATGCTTCCCAACATCACACAATCGGCACCTGCTGCAAGTGCCTTAACAATATCCCCTGTAAAACGGATACCGCCATCAGCAATTACTGGTATTCTATTATCAATGGCCTTCGCAACTTCCATAACCGCACTTAACTGTGGAAAACCTACACCTGCAACTATACGGGTGGTACAAATAGAACCCGGACCAATTCCAACCTTAACAGCATCTGCTCCTGCTTCCATCAAATACAAAGCTGCCTCTGGAGTCGCGATATTACCCACAACCACATCTAAATCAGGGAACTTCGCTTTTACACGCTGTAGCGCTTCTACTACGCCTTTGGTATGACCGTGCGCTGTATCGATAATTACCGCATCAACTCCACTCTCATTAAGGGCAGTGACACGATCAACAACATCAGGTGTAACGCCAACGGCTGCAGCAACGCGCAAACGACCGAATTCATCCTTATTTGCATTCGGCTTAATCTTAATTTTCGTGATATCACGATAAGTGATAAGACCCACTAGCTTATTATGCTCGTCAACAACGGGTAACTTCTCTATTTTATGTTCTTGCAACATAGCTTCCGCCTCGTCCATACTCCCGTTTGGCTTAGTGGTGATGAGGTGGTCTTTCGTCATTACCTCGCTGATAAGGCGGTCATTGTCCTTTTCAAAGCGAAGATCACGATTCGTCACGATGCCAATAAGTTCTCGGTTTTCATTGACCACGGGAATACCACCAATTCTAAACTCCGCCATCATCGCGTTTGCATCACGTACTGTAGCATCTTTAGTAAGTGTCACAGGATCTAAAATCATCCCACTTTCTGCACGTTTAACCTTGCGCACCTCCACGGCTTGTTGCTCGATAGTCATGTTCTTATGAATCACGCCTATTCCGCCTTCCTGTGCGATTGCTATGGCCATTGCACTTTCAGTTACCGTATCCATCGCAGCACTTGCTATAGGGGTCTTCATCCCAATGTTCTTTGAGAACCGAGAAGACAAATCCACATCACGAGGCAGGACTTCAGAATAATTAGGTACTAAGAGTACGTCGTCGTATGTAAGTCCTAGACCTAGAACTTTGTCGTTGTTGTAAGGCATTGCAATTCCGATTTGAATTGCGCCCAAAATTAAGCAATTTCTACGAACTAGCACGGGCGACCTATGGTCGCCCGTGCTATATTCATAATCTTTTAACAATTAGTTAAGTAAGGTAAAGGTTCCGCGTTCCTCGATCGGTACATCCTCAATACTTCTATACTTAATATAATAGGTATACACCCCAATAGCTGCAAGCTCACCGTTGACCTTACCGTCCCAACTTTCGTTGAGATCATTGGTTCTAAATACCTCTTGTCCCCAACGGTTCATGATGAACAACGTGTAGCTATCTGGTCTTGCAAATACACCTTGTGGCTTCCACTTTCTGTTTTCAATGATGTCAGATTTGGGATTAAATGCACTCGGTACCCAGAGACGCGCTTTATGCACCGCACAGGCCTCGTTTGAACGAGCATTAAACTTCTCTCCAAATTCATCACGCCACGGTATGATTCCGTCTTTCGCTATGGCCTTGATGTAGTAACAGAATTTACCCTTAGAATTAGTAAAAGGCTTGATATCGTCATTATATACTGAATCCGTTGTAGTTGCCGCTAACGAATACGAAGAACCGCCATCAATAGACCTGTAGATCTTATACTCTTCTACACCTGCATCAAACTCTCTGTAATGCGTCCATGTCAGCGTGTTTGAAAGATTACCGATGGCCTCTACATTTAAGAGCATGTTCGTTCCAAGGTTTGACAAGGTATCTAACGCGCCACATGAATCGCGTGAAGCAATACGGTAGAAGTACTTTCTATTCATTGGATCTGCGGTATAATCAACGAACTTGACTTCCCAAGGACCTAAGGTCGGCTTAGCAACATTACCAATAGTCAAATACGGACCAATCTCCGCGTCTGCACGCTGGATTTGATAATCAATAACATCTGCATCTTTATCGATATATGCATACAAATCAATACCGTTTTGAGACGTAACCGATGCTCTACCTAAATACAACACCTTCGATCCTTGAACCACAGCTGAGCTGTTACAAATCTTATTGGAAGTACTTGAGATGGTTCCAGTGGTATCCACGGCGCGTACATAATAACAATAGGTATAACCGTTAATGATACCGTAGTGGTTAAACGTCGTATCNAAAGTACCTCCCTTTAAAAGTACCCCAGAGAGCACACCACCTAGAGGATCTGTGATATCACAGTACAGATTGTATTCCTTCGGCTGCGTCTGTGTCCAAGTCTTATAAGTATTCCAGCGAATACGAGCATATCCATCACAAGGATCAATGCCCAAGAATAGGTAGATGGTGCTCGATGGGATGGTGTTCCCAACACTACTTTGGTTTCCACAACTATCAATCGCAGTGATGACATATTCTTCACTTTCGTTTTCAGCATTGGACAGCTGGTAGATGTACGGCATTGAAGTAGCATAATCCGATGCAAGAATAGAATCTACCGGCTGTAAGAAGCCTGAATTATCTCTTCTGTAAATGCGGTAATAAACAACATCGCTATCTGAAGACGCTTCCCACGACATCGCTGCAAGATTGCCACCTGCAACAGTCACACTATCAAAAACAACAGGTGCTGGAGGAGTTTTATCCGAGAAAAATCCACTGTCGGAAGAACTTACACAAGCTGCACCATAGCGTACCTCATAATTTAACCACTCACCGCAAAAGGCGACGGTATCCGTCCAGGTCGTATCCATTGTCGTCCCAAGCTGGGTCCAATTTCCTGAATTTATAGGTGCTTCAACCCAAACATCGTAGGAAGTTGAGTCGTTTCCGCGCATCCAAGAGTTCCAATCAAGCTGAGCAATGGATGAGTTTGGCGGTGGCGGGAATGCCTGCAAACCCACACGAATGTTTTGTATGACCGGTGTTGGATCTGATAAGAGTCCACATCCCCCTCCGACTTGAATGGTATAACCATTTACAGCATTGGGATCTGCACCAGTATGGGTGTAAGATTGAGTAGCCCAATCGTAGATCGTATCAACAATCGTAGTGTTGCCTAAAGTATCAATGTGATTGATCACATAGAAATCCCAATTAAATCCGGTATCCGGATTAGCCACCCAATCAAAAGTGACACCTAGATCATCTTGTTGGATACAGGTATTGTCAATATTGGGCATACCCGGCATGTAATTATTGACTTTCACCACCACCTTCTTGTAGGAAAAACGGTTGATCGGACACTGGTCATCCTGCATACGGAGGTAGAAGGAGTATTCTGACTTTAAGGTACCACATTGGTACTCTTGGTAGAAAAGGTGGTCACACGTGATGTTCCAATTAAATTGGGCATCGTTCAAACCTGGATAGGTGAATACACCACCAGGGTTTAATGAGGTAAGCGTCGCACAAGGCGGATTAAACAAACACGAGTTGGCATTTCCATAGTTTGCTGCCGAACTCAAATTACCCCCTGATGCGCTAAACTGTATGTTTTGCGAGGAACAGTTTGGGTTAGGATAGGCATCTGATGCAGTAATTTTAAAGCGAACCGTATCTCCAGGAAATACCTCTGTGTAATAATAGATCGTATCTCCTGATGCATTCGTAACAGGTGTCAATACTGTCGCGTTCATCAAAGAATTATCAGGAGTCAATGACATGTCAGGAGCTTCATCGACAAATGCTGATGAACATAATCCTGTAGGCGGTGTACATGAAAGAGTCACGATTGGAATATCACGGTAAATCTCACCGACTTTTTGACCACAACGCCATTCTTCAATCACAACACATGTGGCCCAGGACCCAGCTACACCTGAATTAAAGGTAACCTCACCGGTTTCACCATCTATAGAAGCCGGAGTTGAAGATGAACCACTTGGTAAAGGACTGTTCCAGGTGTAACCCGACACAAAGTTCACAGAATTGGTCGATGGATTTGCTGAAAATGAAGATGCATCCCATGGGTACGACCAGTTGTAATACAATGAATCCAAATCTGGGTCATAACCTAGGTTATTGTAGACTACATCCACCCCCGTACATGAAATTACCTGTGGATCTTCTAAAAAGTTTGGAGAGCTGTCAAAACATGTAGGGTTAGCAGCTGTACCAGCAGAAAGCGGAGAAGTAGCCCCTGGTGGGGTATAAGGATACATGATGGCGCGCAATAGGTAACTTGCACCACCTGGACTCACAACATTTGTAATACTACTCGGGCGGCAACAGCTGCTCCATGTAAAGTACCAACCTGAAGCTGGAGGCGTTCCCGTCAGCGTGATGTCTCCTGAACGGTAGACATATTTCTGCATTTTACCCGTTCCGGAAGTTGCCCCAGCACATGTCGTAGTTCCTGTGTAACAAGAGGGAACAACATCCGTAGTGCTGATGAACGCACAAGATATGCTTACTCCAGCATTCGTGGCAAGAGACTGCGCTGAAGTTGGTAGGGTTATACCCCCACACTCACGGTAAAGCACAAGCGTAAACTGATACTTGCCGTTGGGTTTACATTTCCATACAATCTCACCACCTAAAAGGTGTGAGGCAAAGCCTTGAAAAGACATCAAGGAAAGCACTGCAATGGCTAGAAAACGTTTCAAATTCATAATAGTCAGGTTGAACATCGAAAATAAGGCAATTTTTCATGAGAAAAAAGCCTTTCAGTCAATGGCTTACGAACAATGAGTAAACGACATAAGTCACTGATTTACAGATGTAAATATTAGAGATTTAACGCTTTGAAATCTTATTGAACGAGATGGCGCGTTGACGACTGCACTTGTGACGGCCTACTTCAAAGTCGCGTTTTGCAATATGCTTCGTTCCACGTCCTTGCACTCGAGCACGCCACATGCGCCAGGATTTTGGCTTCATTTGGTTACGCATCAGTGCAATAGTTTCAGCCTCTGATATACCAAATTGGGCTGTAATAGCATCAAAAGGTGTGCGATCTTCCCAAGCCATTTCGACAATCCGATCTACTTCACTATCTGTAAGTTTTTTAACTACTGCAGAACCTTTCAATGTGTGGAATCGTTTTACGGTTATGCATAAGAAACAACACTTGCCTGAAAAAGTTTGCGCCACGTGCGGTAGACCTTTCACATGGCGCAAAAAATGGGAACGAGATTGGGAAAATGTAAAGTATTGCAGTAAGCGCTGCAGCAGCAATAAATTATCTGTATAGGTTTCTCGAAATAACGACCTTTTGAATTTCAGAAGTACCCTCCCCTATGGTACAGAGCTTACAATCTCGGTAGAATTTCTCTACAGGATAGTCCTTCGTGTAACCATAGCCACCAAAGACCTGAACGGCTTCATTTGCTACTTCTGTTGAAATCTCTGAAGCATATAATTTAGCCATGGCACTTTCCTGTGTCATGGGTTTACCCTCTTCTTTCAAAGCGCCCGCATGGCGAGTCATAAGTTCTGCCGCATAGACTTTCGTCGACATTTCTGCGAGTTTAAAACTCACTCCTTGAAACGAGCGAATTTTCTTACCGAACTGTACCCTTTCATCTGCATAGTTTATGGCCGCATCCATTGCACCACGGGCAATACCAACAGAAAGTGCTGCAATCGAAATACGTCCACCGTCTAATATTTTCATGGCTTGAATAAAGCCGTCTCCAACCTTACCCAGAATATTTTCTTTGGGTACGCGACATTCGTCAAAGAATAAGCAAGCCGTCTCAGAGGCGCGCATGCCCAACTTATTTTCTTTCTGTCCAGCTGTAAAACCGGGGGTACTCTTCTCAACTACAAATGCCGTCATCCCATGAGAATCGCCTTTTTCACCTGTTCGTGCAATAACTACTGCGATCTCAGAGCTAATAGCATGGGTAATCCAATTTTTAGAACCGTTCAATACATAATGATCTCCTTCTAAGACGGCTGTAGTATCCATACCTCCTGCATCAGACCCCGTTCCAGTCTCCGTAAGACCCCAGGCGCCGATCCATTCAGCAGTAGCCAACTTAGGTAACCATTTCTTCTTCTGCGCTTCAGTTCCAAACTGCAAAATATGGCCTGTACAAAGCGAATTATGTGCTGCAACAGATAGCCCTATTGAACCACAAACTTGTGCGATTTCATCAATTATCGTGATGTATTCCTGGTAGCCGAGACCAGCACCGCCATACGCTTCTGGCACAAGAACACCCATGAAGCCCAACGCACCCATTTCCTTAAACAAGGGAACAGGAAAGTGTTGACTTTCATCCCACTCCATGACATGAGGTCGTATGTTTTTCTCTGCAAAATCTTTAGCCGATTGACGCACCATTTCCAGCATTTCCTGGCGCTCGTCACTGAGTTGAATTCTCATAATATTGGTTTCTGTTGATAGGTTCGGTAAGATAACAAAGAAGCCCGCATGGTGTTTGCGAGCTTCTATATTTTTTAATCCGATTCAATTTTGACTAGCTGTCTTTTAACAACTTCTTGTATTTGAATCGCGTAGGTTCTGTACGACCAAGTCGCTTCAATTTATTCTCCTCGTATTCACTAAAGCTACCTTCAAAAGAATACACCTGAGAATCGCCTTCAAACGCTAAAATGTGCGTACAAACACGATCTAAGAACCAACGGTCGTGCGAAATAATCACCGCACACCCCGCGAAGTTCTCTAACGCTTCTTCCAAGGCTCTTAACGTATTGACATCTAAGTCATTAGTAGGTTCATCTAAAAGCAATACATTACCCCCTTCTTTAAGCGCCATAGCCAGGTGAAGGCGGTTGCGTTCACCTCCAGAGAGCACCCCGACTTTTTTGCTTTGATCACCGCCAGCAAAATTGAATCGGCTCAGATATGCACGAGCATTTACGCGCTGGCCACCAAGCAGAACTTCCTCTGTGCCCTCTCCGACTACTTCGAAAATGGTTTTTTCAGGATTCAACTTTTCGTGACTCTGATCGACGTACGAAATCTGAACTGTCTCTCCCACATCAAAAGCGCCTGCATCCGGCTGTAACTGGTCCATGATCATTTTAAAGATCGTGGTTTTACCAGCACCGTTTGGACCGATGATTCCAACTATCCCTGCCGGAGGCAGCGAGAAATTCAAATCGTCATACAGCAATTTCTCGCCAAATCCCTTTTTCACGTTTTTCGCATCAATGACATTGGTACCTAATCTAGGTCCCGCCGGAATAAAGATTTCAAGCTTGCTTTCTTTCTCTTTTTGCTCCTGAGACAACATGCTTTCGTAGTTGTTCAAACGTGCTTTGCTCTTGCTTTGACGTCCTTTTGGGTTCATGCGCACCCACTCGAGCTCGCGCTCTAAAGTTTTGCGACGTTTTGAAGCTTGCTTCTCCTCTTGCGCCATACGCGTGGTTTTCTGATCGAGCCAAGAGCTGTAATTCCCCTTCCAAGGAATCCCTTCTCCGCGGTCCAATTCTAAAATCCATCCCGCTACATTGTCTAAGAAATAACGGTCGTGCGTGACCGCAATAACGGTCCCTTTGTATTGTTGCAAATGCTGCTCCAACCACAAAATACTCTCTGCATCCAAATGGTTGGTAGGCTCATCCAATAAGAGTACGTCGGGTTGTTGCAACAAAAGACGGCAGAGCGCTACGCGACGGGCTTCCCCTCCTGAGAGGTGGTCAACTAATTGGTCCGATGGTGGACAATTCAATGCATCCATCGCGCGGTTCAACATCGTCTCTAGTTCCCATGCGTTTGTTGCATCAATCTGATCCTGAAGGACCGCTTGGCGGGCCATCAACTGCTCCATCTTATCCGGATTTTCATACACCTCTGGCAATCCAAACTGGTCGTTGATGCCGTTGTATTCATCCAAAACGGCTACGGTTTCAGCAGCGCCTTCTTTGACGATGTCTAAAACTGTTTTGCCTTTTTCCAACTGAGGCTCTTGTTCTAAATATCCAACGGTATAGCCGTGCGCAAAAACCACATCGCCTTGATAGCTTTTTTCTACCCCGGCAATAATCTTTAAAAGTGTTGATTTACCCGAGCCATTTAAACCTAAGATGCCTATTTTGGCTCCATAGAAGAAAGAGAGATAAATGTCCTTTAATATCGCTTTGTTGTTGTGAGGAAGGACTTTACTCACTTTGGACATTGAGAAAATGACCTTTTGACCGTCGTCTGACATGTATATACGTATTTCTAATTTAGTACTGATTCTTCTTGCGTTGTTTGCTTTTAACGGCACGTCGCTATCTGCCCAAAGTTACATATTGAAAGGGACTGTAGTAGATAGAGATTCAACTTTTGCATTGCCAAATTCACATGTGGTCAATAACCGAACATTCATGGGTACCGTTTCGAATGGAATTGGATACTTCGAGATTCCCGTAGCTCAAGGCGACACGCTCGTTTTATCGAACATCGGGTACCAATTCAAATATGTTTCCATCGACAGCGCGCTCTGTGCCGCACTTGCTGCTGGCGAAGAGCAAGTACTTAAACTCATACCTCGGAATTACTTGTTAGATGAAGTAAGTATTTACGCGATCACCTCAAATAATCCACGCACCATGCCGCAACGTAACCCGCGCGTTCCATCAAACGCGGATATTCGGATACCCGAAGCAGTTGCGCCCACGCTCGCAAATCCGTTAGACTTTTTGTATTACAGCTTTGGTAAGCGCCCACAGCAATTGGCCGCATTAAGAAAATTGCAGCAGGAAGATTACTACCGCAGAAAGTTAGAGGAGGGAAATAATCGGACCATTTTGGAAGATTTAACCGGCATTCCGAAAGAAGAAATGGAGGCATTCATGTTCTATTGCAAATATTCGGAAACCCAGATTCGAACCTTCAATGATTATCAATTCCTCGTTTCACTACTTCTTTGTTACGAAGAATACGAAAGAGAAAAGGTCCAATTAGAAACCGAAGAGTCGCTAAAACGCTAAAACATGGAACACCAACTATACTTGAAGCAGAATCGCGCGCTTTGGGACCATTGGGCAAGTCTGCACCCACAATCTGCTTTCTACAATAACGCATCGTTCATAGAACACCAACAATCACTCCACTCCATTGAACGGAATGTATTGCCCAATTTAAAGGGTAAAAGCGTACTGCACCTGCAATGTCATTTTGGGCAGGATACCATCAGTCTAGCGACCTTAGGTGCAACCCGCGTTGTAGGTCTTGATTTTAGCCCAGAGGCAATCCGGCAAGCGGAAAAGTTGAATACAGCGTGTGGCACCCAGGTTACCTTTGTTGAATCCGATGTTTTGCAAATACTTCCTCATTTAGAAAACACCTTTGATGTCGTCTTTGCCTCTTACGGCGTGGTAGGCTGGCATCCTTCCGCTAAAGCGTGGATGGACGCGGCATTTGCTTACTTAAAGCCCGGTGGATCGCTCGTGCTGGTAGATTTCCATCCCGTATTGTGGATCCTTGACGAAGAGTTTAAGGAAATTAAATACCCGTATTTCAATACTGGAGTCATTATTGAAGACCGCGCCGGTAGTTATGCCGCCCCTGAAGCCGATCAAATGGTAAATTATACTTGGAACCACAGTATCAGTGACCTGATCTTACCCATCGTAGATCATCCTGAGCGTTCCTTGACCTTCTTCGGTGAAAGTGATTGGAGTCCATATGCCCTCTTCGAGCATACTGAAAAAGCACCGGGCCAATTCCAAATTAAGGGAAAGGAAGGCTTCTTCCCCCTCGTCTATGCCATACGTGCTCGAAAGGAAATCGATTAACTCAGTTAATCAACACGATCCGTCGTGTAAATTTTAAACCCTGAAAGCAACCGATCCACTGCGAACCAAAACCTCGTTCTATCTAAAATAGGATTGAGCCAGGGCGTGTAGGTGCAATACGAGCGCGTTTCAGGTTTCGTGTGGTGTTTTGCATGATCTTGCGGACGCTGAAGCACTTTGATTTGTTGCAGCCAATGTATGAGTCTCGGTTTTTCATCCGGAAACTTGTGCGCCCATTGGTGTACGATATTTGCATTCGCACCTAAAATTGCAATAAACCACCATTGCCACGTTACCGATCCTTCAATCAAAAAAACGGCAAGAATCATCACAGTAACACCTACCCAACCCGATTTACACAAATACCAATAGCCTCTCGTGATCATTTTTCGCGGATTCGCGTGGTGCCAGGTATTGATTTCTATGATCGCTTTACCTACAATGGGCATATCTTCTCGGCCATAACGGTCCATCCACCAATGGACTACTCCTGTTAAAAAGTCCAATAACAAATACAACAGCAAAACTTCGACTACTACGTTTATAATTTCCATAATCTATTTATTTACAGAAACTTACCTCAATAATCCGTGTCTATAGATGCTATGACATTCTCATAAGCAAGCAACTCAACAACGGATTCTACCAAAAACTTTCACCCTGTATTCAACTAGTCTCGTTATCGAGATTTTCAACACCGAACCAGTAGAGAAATAAAAATTATAGTACTTTGCATTGCATAGTACCTATTTTAACATATATCTTTGCCTCAAATAAAATTGGTTAATGAAAAAATACATCCTACACCTCGTACTTATTGCATGTACTACAGGCGCATTCGGTCAAACAAAAGGATTGGCGGATGAACTTTATGAAGAATATGAGCCTAAACCTTATGTTTCTGGCTTCAGTTTTGGTGGATCATTGCTCAGTGCACTCCCATTAGATATTGATTTTGCTCACGGAAACTTCGAACGCACCCTTAACGGTGAGATCAAGCGGGTGCAATGGTTGCGGATTTCAGATGAGCGTTACATCAAAGAAGTAAGCAGCGAATGGGAGCGATTCCTCAATAAGGCGCGCTACAAAAAAGTTCCAATCGAAGATGATAATGGCCAAGACCATATCCTGTTCATACGAGGAAGTAGAACCCGATTTGATGAAGCTCACTTTTTAATTCGTGAAGATGCAAGCACCATATTACTCACCTTTTACGGCGATTTCACATTGACAAAGACTTTAGATGAAGATTGAAAATACAAAAGCACAAATGCGAAAAGGCGTCTTAGAATATTGCATTCTTGGCATTCTAAGTAACGGAGATGCCTACGCATCAGACATTATTGAGCGGCTCAAAGGTGCTGAACTCATCGTTGTAGAAGGAACCCTCTACCCTTTGCTAACGCGACTTAAAAATGCCAATCTGTTAGAATACCGCTGGGAAGAAAGCAACGCTGGCCCCCCGCGAAAATACTACAGCCTTAGCGCGCAAGGACGTGCTTTCCAATTAGAACTAAAAGGTACCTGGGAAAACCTGAATAACGCCGTTGAACAACTTACTTCGACCCCATCATGAATAAAACAATAAACATCAACCTTGCAGGCATCATCTTCCACCTTGATGAAGTGTCCTATGAAAAGTTTAAAACCTACCTGTCCAATGTCAGAACTGCTTTGGGTAAAGAAGAAAGCGGTGAAGAAATCATTGCGGATATAGAAGCTAGGATTGCCGAAATATTCAACCTACGCATGAAGGAAACTGGCGCCCAAGTCGTTGGCTTAGCTGATGTTGAATTCATCATTGAGACTTTAGGACAACCAGAAGCCTTTATAGATGAGCCTGAAAATGAAGCACCTAAGTCAAGCAGCAAGCAAACCCGACGGTTCTTCAGAAATCCGGACGAAAAGGTGATTGGCGGTGTCTGCAGTGGTATCGGTGCTTACTTTGACATCGACCCCGTTTGGATTCGAGTACTGTTTTTAATCTTACTCTTTTTCACGGGTATTGGGTTCATAACCTATGTGATTCTTTGGGCCTCCATTCCGGAGGCAAAAACAACTGCTCAAAAACTCCAAATGCGTGGTGAGGCTGTTAATCTCAATAATATTGAGAAGCTTTTTACAAAAGTTGAAGATTATACTTCCACCGAGAAAATCAAATCGGGAGTCAACAGTTTCGTTTCTTTTATAGTGAACGGAATCGGATCTATTTTTTCATTCATTTTTAAGTTTATCGGTGTCTTGTTAGCCATCGCAGGAGCAATGATCGCTTTTACCCTCATCGTAGCGTTGCTTGGAATTTTCGGCAGTACTTGGAACTTAGACGGGCTCAACTTTATCAGCCTTAACGGCTACATCTATGGTCTTGATGGGGCTGAAGCAATATTCGGCAGCGGATGGCGTTTACTCGCATTACGCGTGGGTACCTTACTCACTCTATTACTGCCTTTGTTTGCTTTGGTGGTTTTCCTCGCTAAAATATTTGGACGAGAATTGACCAATTCGAAACTCCTCTCCTTCTCTGGAATTGCCAGTTTCATCGTTGGATTGATCCTCATTTTCATCAGCGCAGGTTCGCTCATTACAGACTTTAGAGAACGCGCAACAGAAACTGATCAAATCACTTTATCGGGAATGAGTTTTGATATCACCGCAGATATTCTTGAAGACGAGCAAGGGTTTTTCTTTGATGTAGAAGACGAATTACTACATATTGAAAATGTCCGATTCAATATAGAGGCGACCCGATCTTCCACTGCAAGTCTTGAATTAAAACATGCTGCTAGTGGTCGAAACCATTCCGAAGCGCGAGCGCGAGCACAGTCCTTTGACTACCCTTCTGCACAAGACGGAGAAGCATTGCGACTGAGCGAATACTTCACCGTGCCAAAAGAATCTTTATACAGAGGACAAGATTTGAAGGTCACGCTGCGTTTACCTGTAGGTGCGACGGTCTATTTAGACGAGAGCATTGAAAACATTATGTACGACATCCGTAACGTTCAAGATATGTACGACGACGATATGCTTGGACACCTTTGGGAAATGACGCCAGAGGGATTGTCCTGCACCGACTGTTCAACGATTCAATACTACAATACGAAAGAGGTCGAGGAATCCATTGAAGATAACCTCGACGAAATGGAGGAATCCATTGAACGAAAACTAGAAGAGCTGGAGCTAGAGTTAAAGAAACTAAAAGACCGGTAGGCCCGTACCCTGGCCTAATTCTGAACGTAAGCCCTCGCCTTTGGCGGGGGTTTCTTTTTTACTGCATCGCGTACAACGATCCTAAAACAAAAAAGAATACTGAAAGCACAACAATAACCCAGATACTCAAAGGATTACGAACATCCCCCGATGCAGTTAATCGGGCAAAAAGTGTACTCAAAACGAACCAAGCGAGGTAATTCTCCATGGGTACTGCGACTGCATCCCATTCCCAATAGGTCAATTCAATTGCTACAGGCTCAATCAAGACATCCATTGCGGTCATGGCGAGTCCAGTGAGTATGCTGCGCATCCAAACACTTTGGAATCGGACCCCAGTAAGATCATAAAACGAACGAATCAGCACCCACCATAAAATACCAATCATAAAGGGCGTACCCATAATACCTGGACCTAGAGCCGTTCCATAATCATAGGCACCAAAAGGAAATCCTGTGTTTGTCCCAATCAGTTCTATGATAAAACCGAGCAGAATGGGTAAATAATAAACCCATTTGACTGTGGGCCGCTCTGATGTATACAAAAATAAGCCGGCGAGTAACAAGAGGTTAAACGGCGTGAGGATTACTAATTGGTCGCGCCATTCGCCGCCTAGCAAAAACAAACCTATGGTGTGGAAAAGCACCAACACCCACCCCGCATAAGACTTTATTAATTCTTTGATTTGCAACATATTAAGCATCTTCAACCAGCCATTCTGCAGCAATTTTGCCACTCAGTAAGCAAAGCGGAACGCCACCGCCTGGATGCGCTGACCCCCCGCAAAAATACAACCCTTTGACGGAGTTACTTTTATTCGAGTGGCGTAAAAATGCGGCCATCCGGTCATTAGAACTGGTTCCATAAAGTGCACCACCTACACTAGAGGTGCGTTGCTCAATGTCCTGTGGCCGGAGGACTTCTTCCAATTCAATAAGCGGTTCAATAGCTGTTCCCAATGCCGTTGAGATACGTTCTAGAACTTTCATACGGACCATCGGCACAATCGCCTCCCAATCTTGCCCTTGATCATAAGGGGTATTGACCATCACAAACCAGCTGTCTTTGCCCTTTGGTGCATCGTTAGGTTCTAAACGGTTTGAAATGTGCACATATACAGTAGGGTCCTCCCAAAATGGACCATTGGACTGAATGTGTTTGAATTCTGTTTCGTAATCTTCGCTGAAGATGATATTGTGCAGATCCAGTTCAGGAAATTGAGCAGATAGACCCCAGTAAAAAATGAGCGCGCTCGAACTGGGTTCTTGCGCGAGGGTCTTTTTAGGACGCTTTACTTGTTCTGGCATGAGGTACTTGTAGGCATGCTTCACGTCGGTGTTGCATACCAATTGGTCAACGGCCCATTTCTTTCCTCCAGCTACTAATCCAGTAATGGACTTCTTCGCTATGATAAACTCCTCTACCCTAATACCCAATTCAAAACGGACCCCTAACTCTTTCGCCAAACGCGTTAAGCTTTGTGAAATTTCGTGCATCCCTCCTACTGGAAAATGGGTACCCAAACTGTGCTCCAAATGAGTGATCATCTGCATAATACCTGGAGTTTGGTAGGGCGATGATCCATTATACGTGGCGTATCTGTTGAACAATTGAACCAACTTCGGTGCGTCAAATACTTTTTCGTTCTCTTCGTGTAAAGTGGAAAATAAACCGAGCTTTGGCACTTCTTTTAGCACTTTTATTACTGCTGGGGTCAAGAATGTCCCAATCCTTTGCAAACTCTTTTCAAGAAAAAAAGGCGCCGTTAAATCATACTTAACTCGCGCCTGTTCAAAATAATCCCGCAATTTCTCCCCTTCTGTGGCGCCGAAAACGGATGCTACAGCAGCTTCGTTTTTCGCTATGGAAGGATACAACGTCAGTTTCGTTCCATCGTCCCAAAAATAGCGGCATACCTCATCATGTGTGTGGTAGTTGAAATAGTCGCGTGGATTTTTCCCCGCCAATTCAAACAATTCGTCCACCAGGTAAGGAAGCGTAAACAACGAAGGCCCCATATCAAAACGGAACCCCTTCTTTTCAAATGCAGTTACTTTTCCGCCTGTATACGTATTCTGTTCAAAGACGATGACCTTCTTGCCCGCGACAGCCAAGCGAATTGCAGCACTGAGTCCTGCAATCCCCGCACCAACCACCGCAACTGTACTTGAAGATGTAGACATGAATCGTTTTATTTGAGGTACTAAGTAAACAAGCCTGAATTGATATTGTTGTTCTATCGTGGAAAAGAAACTCTATACCTACGCCCTCGCCTTCATAGGCGTCATTGTATTGCTCAGCATTGTATGGCCTTATGAGCACAAACTTATAGATTGGCGCGCACCTGCGGATTATTCTGTACTAGAAAGTGATGAGATTTTCTTCAACAATACACGCATCTATAAATACCGCACCGACGAAAGAGCAGAACTTACTGCACAAGGATTCAAAACGCACCGCTCTTTAAAGTGCCTCAGAGATACTACGGTACCCTTTTTGAACTTCGCCATAGTGAATAACTGGCGTGCAGATCAAGCCTATATTGTCGCAGAACCCAGCGCTAGAAAGTTTTTTCGAGATACGGTAACCGTTCGTGTGGATACGAACGAAGTGAAAATCTACCTCGATAAAATGGATTTTGAACAACACTACCAATTGGCAGCCTTACTCTTCCAAAATGCCTTTGACTACCATCGAGCCTTCATCATTCAAGGAGGAGATTCGTTACTTCTTTATGGCACACAAGGCAATGAAAAAGCCAATTTTGAAGTGCTAAAGGACTATTTCAGACTCGTGGGCCGATTCCAATAATCACTTTTTACCTCGCTCAGCTGCCCGAATGCTTAGAAGCTGAACTACCAGCGCAAATCCAACAGAGCTGTACACATAGGGCTTTGGAATTTCAACATGCGCACTTTCAGCAATAAGCACCGTCCCTATCATAATGAGAAAAGCCAGTGCTAGGATTTGTAAACTCATGTGGCGCTCAATAAATTCTGCGATAGGTTTTGCAAACGCCAACATGATGACCATTGAAATGATCACAGCAACAATCATGATGACCAATTCGTGTGTCATACCAATGGCTGTTAAAACGCTATCGAAACTAAATACAATATCCAACAGGCCTATTTGAATCACGACACCCAACAGCGATTTTGGCTTCTTACTATGGTCGCCATGTCCCTTTCCTTCTGTCTTTTTGACAATCTCCGTAGAAGACTTCGCTAATAAAAACACACCACCGACAAAGAGAATAGCGTCTCTCCCGGATACCGGGTGATCGCCGATACTAAAAATGGGTGCAGTTAATCCGATCAGCCATGTTATCCCCAACAACATTAATACTCTGAAGCCTAGTGCAAGGCCCAAACCTAGTCGTCTGGCTAACGGCTGTTGTGACGATTCTAGATCGTTAGAAATCAAAGAAATAAAGATGATATTGTCAATTCCTAAAACGATTTCTAGAAAAGTCAAGGTAAGTAACGATAGTAATCCTTCTGGGCTAATGAGAACCTCCATGGTGCGTGCTACGGTTAGATTGGTCTAAAGATAAATCTTTAACGCATCACCTAAATCATCAACAAATGAAATTTACTCAAGACGCCCCTTACGGTCAGCCTCAAATTTCTCATAAAAATATAAGGTCCCTAAAATCAGCAACATACCATAGAAGATATCTTCAAATGGGATGGTACCTAGTCGAATTCCTAAATTTTCATTGTTATTGTACCATACAACCTGCGTCTCGAGAAATGAGCCTGTTAGAATGCCATTTTTCAAAAAAAAGGGAATCAATGAAATGGCATAACTCTCGTAAAAACGAGGCAACCAACTGCATTTCGCAATCCAGGTCACGTAAATGAGCGCGAGTCCCAATAAAATAAAGGTAGAGGCAGTATAACTCTTGTCATATGAAATCAATCCCACGGCTAATGAAAATGGGATGAGCAATTGAGAGATTTTACCCGCAAACTTCGCTGTGATTATTCCCTTTGGGAAAAACAGCTCTAAGCATTTGTAAATGAAAATACAGGCAAAAGGAACGGTAATAAAAAACAGGTATTCACCGAGCGGTAACCCAAAAAGATAAATACCGCTTAAATATGCCGGGGTAAAACCCCAAACAGCTAATTCAGTAAACCAAATATCCCAAACTAAAAAGAAACCACTCACTATGAGCATCGCTTTTGCTAGGGAACCGAACGTTTTATAATAGGCAATCTTAGGCTCAAAGCTGCGCATCAATGGAACGCTCAGCGTCCCAAGATTAAGCAATAGATAAAGCCATTTTGTTTCTAACACAAACAGTTATGATTGGGCACGCAAAGCACGTACTTGTTTAATGTATTTGGGATGAACCCACAACATTCCAAAGTTTTCTCCATCTTCTTTACCTAAGTGCCTGTGGTGCATTTTATGGGCGAGTCGAACAGCCTCAAGGTACGTGGATTTCGTTTGTTTAAAGATGGAAATGCGTTGGTGAATGAATAACTCGTGGACCATTGCGTAAGCAAATCCGTAAAGCGCTATACCCGCTCCGATCGCAACGCTGATACCCGCACCATACATGAGGCCAAGCATGATGCAAAGCCATGATGGAATGGCGAAAATCAGGAAGAATGTATCGTTCTTTTCCAACGCGCCCGGAGTTTTAGTGTGATGGTCGTCATGTAGGAACCACAAAAATCCATGCATAAGGTATTTGTGTGCACCCCAAGCCACCCCTTCCATAATGATGAAGGTCAGTAACATCACGAAAAATTCAAGCGTTGTCATTTTACTAACGATTTTAAGTATGCCAAACTTTCTTCCACGTGGTCGGTCGCACGTAAAAGACTCTTAAAGATATAAACTACCTGATGGTTTGCATCGGTTACATAGGTGATTCTATTCGCTACAGTATTAAATAACAAACCTGGAGCGCCAAAGGATTTTCTCACCTTGTGACCAGGATCGCTAAGAATAGGATACTTCAGGTTGTATTTATCCGCAAATCCCTTATGGGAATCAACAGAAGCTTCATTAATGCCTATAACCTGAGCACCAACAGCTTGAAATTCACTCTCGTAATTTCTGAAGTCACAGGCTTGGGCTGTACAACCCGGCGTATGGTCCTTGGGATAGAAAAAAATAACCAATGGCTGACCTATAAAATCAGTGGTGCTAATGGGTGTATTGTTTTGGTCTAGTAAGGTAAATGCAGGCAAAGCATCACCAACTTTTATGGGATTATTGGGCATGATTAGGGAGTTTCGTTGTCTATAAAACGAAGCGGATGTGTTTTTGTTCGCTATAATTGCTCGAGTATGCTCCACTCAAAGTTCTCAAACCGGCGTAGTTCAACCCATTTGTTTTGCTTGCCTTGGCTATGGTCAAATCCAAGGTAAATACCGCGCATAGGTCCATCTCCGTAGTGTTTCCGAATGATATGATAATCCGCAATATCGTAACCACGTATGGCATAGAGATTAGGCTCAACACCAAAATGCGCCCTAAAAGCCTCAACAAATAAAAGTGTTTTCGAATCTTGGTAGGATAAATAGGAGGACATCGCACAAATTACCTCCGCCTCTCTCATGAAATTATCGTTTGTTATTCCGCTATTAAAAAGTTGGTATTCAGTAGCATACAAAGAGTACGACGCTTTACCCATTCGCAAATTTCGAAGGGCATCTAGAATAAATGCAGGGTCATTATCGTAGATAACCAATTCATAATGTACATCCGTGCGCAGTCGCGCTAAGGATTCGTTAGACTCCCATTTCTCACCATTGCTCACCAAAAGTTTATCTGGATGTGTAAATCCTTCAAAAAAGGAATCACAAGCTGCCGTTCTTGATTTTGTGACTAACAGGGGAATACGATGACTGTCTTTCTCACCGCGATCGTTGATCAGTTCGCGCAGAGATAAATAAAAATCTTCTTCTGCTACAACGCGTTATACAACCCTAAATCACTAATTCCAGGGCTTTTACTCATTAGATTGACCGCTTTATTTGCCACTCCATAATCAGTAATCTGTTGTACCCGCTTAGAATAAAGCGGTCCTAACACAAGATCATACTGCTCAAGATTCAGCGAGTCTAAAGCTTTTTTCAACGAATCCTGATGATTATGTGAATCAACGAAATCCAGAGTTACCGTGAAGGCACTATCACTATGCAAATAGGCTGCGAATTCCATACCCATGCGTAAACTCATGGCCACTGGACTGCGCTTTGCCAAGGCCGTTTCGTTAATGTAGTCGATGTGGAAAAAGGGCAAAACCCCTAAAATATTAAGACTTGTTTTAACACTGTCTGGAGTAATCAATCCCATAGTATCCATGGGCATTGCTGCACTTACTGCGAGAGAATCGTTAGTGGCTTTGGTCAACGCACGCTGATTCATCGGTTTAACCAATTGCAAACCTCGTTTCCAATCTGTGCGCGCATCTGGGTTAATACGGTAGAAGGAAACCAAATCTGGAAACCCCCACTCCTTTGCTAAAGCCTCAGGGGAATCTCCGCGGCGCACCTTATAAATTTCAAACGCAGNATCAGGCCGCACGGAATCTTGAACTGACGTCTTTGAACCCTCTGGATTCACCACTAAGGCTTTCTGATCAACGGGCAATGGCACAATCAGTACCTCTCCCAACGAAAGTGTAGTTCCCACAATCTGCGGGTTCGCTTCAAGAAGTGCATCTACTGTTATTCCGTACTGTTTTGAAAGCGAATACAGTGTATTCCCTTTAACTACCACATGTTCAGTGACCGATTGTGCACTGAGCGCTGTAGTAATCGCAAAAAAGCAAAGAAAAAGTAAATGTTTTATTCCCATTCAATTGTGGCTGGTGGTTTCGAGCTGATATCATATACAACGCGATTGACCCCTTTAACCTTATTAATTATTTGATTGCTCACTTTGGCAAGAAACTCGTAAGGAAGGTGCACCCAGTCTGCAGTCATACCATCGGTACTTTCTACCGCGCGCAAGGCCACCACTTTTTCATAAGTACGTTCATCTCCCATAACACCAACGGAGTTAACAGGAAGCAATATACTGCCGGCTTGCCAAACGCGATCGTACAGACCTTCGTCCTTAAGTCCTTGAATGAAGATGGCATCAACCTCTTGTAAAATTGCAACTTTTTCAGCGGTGATATCACCTAAAATGCGAATCGCCAAGCCAGGCCCAGGGAACGGGTGGCGTCCTAAAAGATCTGCGGCCATATCCATAGATGCGCCTACACGACGTACCTCATCCTTAAATAAGGTTTTCAATGGCTCCACTATTTTCAATTTCATGAAATCCGGTAAGCCACCTACATTGTGGTGACTTTTTATGGTTGCCGAAGGTCCCTTAACGCTAATACTTTCAATGATATCCGGGTAGATGGTGCCCTGTGCTAACCAAGTAACATCTTCGATCAAATGTGCTTCTTGGTCAAAAACTTCAATGAATACCCGGCCTATGGCTTTACGCTTAGCCTCGGGTTCATCTATGCCTGCAAGTGCAGAAAGGAATTGGTCAGCGGCGTCCACACCCTTTACATTTAAACCCATTCCTTCGTACTGCTTGAGCACATCGGTAAACTCATTTTTACGCAATAAACCGTTATTGACGAAGATGCAATACAAATTCTTACCAATGGCCTTGTGCAATAACATGGCGGCCACCGAACTATCTACACCACCGCTCAAACCGAGAACGACCTTATCATCGCCCAGTTGCTCTTTCAATGAAGCAACCGTTTCATCTACAAAATGTGCGGGTGTCCAGTCGCCCACTACCCCAACGATGTTGTAGAGGAAGTTTTTAAGCAACTGCGTGCCGTCTGTACTGTGGTAGACTTCAGGATGGAACTGAATACCGTAAGTAGATTCGCCATTTACTTTATAACCTGCAACGCGTACATCGTGCGTTGAAGCGACGATCTCAAAACCTTGTGGAAGGTCCATGATTGTATCACCGTGGCTCATCCAAACTTGTGATCCCTCTTCAATGCCCTCAAACAAAGTATCTGAGGAAGAAACTGTACTCAGGTTAGCACGACCGTACTCGCGAATTTCACTCGGTGCTACTTTACCGCCTGAGGTTAGTGCCATGTATTGGGCACCATAACAAACTCCGAGAAGCGGTAGGTTGCCTTTAATTCCACTCAAATCAAACTGAGGTGCATCTTCTTGAAGCGTGCTGTAGGGCGAACCGCTCAGGATAACACCTTTAACATCCGAAGTGATTTCTGGCGGATTATTAAATGGATGGATTTCACAATAAACATTGAGTTCACGAACCCTACGCGCAATGAGTTGCGTGTATTGTGAACCGAAGTCGAGGATCAAAATGGTTTCTTGCATTTGGCAAAAATACCACTATTTTTTGCTGCTCAGCACCCAAGTTCCTGCCTTTATTGCTGACATCTTTTCAACGATTTCGTCTCGAGGATCCACTCCTAGCGAACCTACAAGGTCTGCATAGGATGCTCTACGTTCCCAAAACGATCCTTCAGGATATACTGCCGCGTAAGCAGCATCAATGGCTGTCATTACCTCTGAATGACGCCGCTTCTGCGCTCTGTAGCGTGTCTCAGCGGTGCGTTGGGCGAGTTTCATCATCTTCACTCGTAAGGCTTCTGCGTGCTGTTTTAACTCAGGATAAGCCGCTTGTAAGGAAGAATTCCAATCATTGATGGCCGTCTCTAAGGGCAATTGCAAAGCCTCGCCTTCAGCCTGTAACGAAAGATCACTCGCAATAAATTGCTTTTTTAAGTCTTCAGCGGAATGGTTCAAAATAGCCGATAATGGCTGTCCAATTTTATCTAGCGCTCGCTGAAGTTTCGCGTTTTGAATGAAAAGACTATCGCGCAGATAAAGCACTGGCATGGGTCGATCCATTTTTTTTAAAGCTTCCCCGAGTTGAAGCCAATACGCGAGTTCACCTCCCCCTCCAACGTAAGCGAGATTTGGTAACAAAAACTCTTGATACAAAGGGCGCATGAGGGCGTTTGGACTAATCTGTAACGACGGACATTGATAATCCGCCTGCTCAAATCGCTTGCGCCCACCATCACGCAAATCAAAAAGATTGATTTCACGTGGGAAGACTTGAGCTTGATAGCCATTGGATACCAATGCTTCGGTTTGTTTGTGAATGAGCTCAGAATAATCACCGTCCATTTCTGCAGACCAAAGCGCTGCTGCAGCCTCCTTTAAATTTGCATCCTGCCCATCTAGGACCAGTAGTCCTAATCCTTCCGCCCATTGGCGAACCCATTGGCGGGTTGCCTCTGCAAGATTTTCACATTCTCTATAGGCTCGAAGTCGCGGTTGCAGGAGTTTTTTCTGTGCCTCGTTCAACGGTACACTTTTGAGCCAATCTTCTAATTGGCTCGCTAAACCGCTCGTCGGCAACAAGCCCACTGAACCTTCTGCTTCAGGATGCTCCCAAATGAATTTGTGTTGGCCAATCCTAAAGCTCGATATTTCTTCAAAATCGTGATCCTCAGTGGCCATCCAAAATATGGGAATCACAGCTCTTCCCAACGCTTGAGCAGCTGCTTTTGCCAGTGCCACTGCTCCTAAAACTTTCGCTTCAAAAAATACGGTTCCACCACATACCATCAATTGGTGGCCAGTAGTAATGCTAAGCGCACCGTTGCGAAAGGCCGCGATAGAAGCACTTTCAGAAGGAGTTAAATGGGCATTTTGGCGCTCGAATGATTTCGCGACAATTTCTCGAATCTCAGGAGAATAGTTTCCTTGGGCATCGGCTTGCGCTGCAAAGGACTCCCAATGGTACGGAGGTTTCGCAATTGATTCCAGAAAAGTTCCTCCGGCTAACAGGTCCTTCATTACTTTTGAAGGAACGCCGGTTTCCTCATGAGGAAGCAGTGAATATGTGAATTGAGACGACATTATGAAAGCGAAGATAATTGCAATATTGGTTGCAGCCGTACTGCTCGGCTGCAGTTCTTCAAAAGAAAATGGCTGTAAGCTTGACGCGAGGTATACGTTTAATTTCGAACAAGCACAGTACTACGCACTTCCACCTATAGATTTTAGCTTCAACCTGAGCTACGATTACCTGGTTCGTATGCCCGAATTTGGCAAACAAAACTTCAACTACTATGAAGTCGCTCGCTACAACGACGACAGCACAGGAAGTGTCTTATTAAAAGTACATCCATTTAAGAGGCAAGGCGCTTACATTTCAATGGCAGAACAACGCACGGCGCAGATCATGATGGATATACAAAAGGCAAAACGCGACAGCTGGGTGACTGAGAAAAACGACACTTTAGAGGATTGGTTTATCACCTATGGCCGCTACGAACAAGATCCGGAGGATTACATCATAGGCCATAAATTAATCATGCGAGACAGTTTGAATAATGGGCTGCTGTTAGAACTGCAAATGCCTTGTCCAAAAGATTCGTTTTCCTTAAAGCGCGAAAAATGCCTTGAGCAGGTCGTTCACTCATTCAAAGTACATCTATAATCAATAAGACTTAATACTTAGTCTAAATCGATACACAAAAGTATTTTACCTTAATTTGCTCTACATCGCATTGGAATACAATTAGTTATTCTATATTCACACTATTCAAAGGCAACTTTGAATTAGGTTAGGGGTACGGAGCCAAGAAATTGGCTCCTTTTTTTTGTCTAAACTTTTTATTGCAGCCCACGTTTATTCCTCAATGGGCGACACCTTACGACTTATTTTGGGCGATCAGCTCAATGCACAACACTCCTGGTTTTCAACAGTGGACGATCGATACACGTACGTGATGATCGAATCCCGGGAAGAAGGCAGCTATGCGCCACATCACATCCAAAAGGTTACTGGGATTTTTTCTGCAATGCGTCAATTCGCTCAGAGGCTACAATCATTGGGACACGATGTCCACTATCACAACATCCTCGATGGGAATGAACCCAATTTGCGAACCGTTTTATCCGCTGTGGCTCAGAAAAAAGGTGTTGTAAAAATTGAAATGCAAGAACCAGACGAATGGCGCTTGCGGGAAGATTTAGAAAAGCTCAAAGACGAAGGATTCGAGATTTCATGGTGCTCAAGCGAGCACTTCATAAGCTCAAACGCAGAATTTAAAGCGCTCTTTGAAGGAAAAAAAACCTTCTTGATGGAGACGTTCTATCGTGCACTACGCAAAAGAACTGGTCTCCTGATGGATGGAAAACAGCCCGTTGGCGGAAAATGGAACTACGACGCTCAAAACCGTAAGAAACTCCCAAAAGACCACCTCCCACCGCCTCCATTCGTACCCAGCACAGATGTGAGTCAAGCGCACGCGGATGCCATTGCAGCAAAGCTTCCTACCATAGGGAAATTAGAAGATCCCAAGCATTTCTATTGGCCCACAACCCCAATCCAGGCTTGGGAGATCTTCGACCATTGGCTTCAATACGGCTTGCACGCGTTTGGAGATTATCAAGATGCACTAACAACGAAAAGTTGGTCGTTATACCACAGCCGGATTTCTTTTGCATTAAATACGAAGATGATACAGCCGCTGGAAGTCTGCCAGCGCGTTGAAACCTATTACCGTGCGAATCCAGAGGTTCCTTTAAATGCAGTAGAAGGTTTTATAAGACAAATACTAGGATGGCGTGAATTTATGCGCTGTGTATATTGGCATCGTATGCCGGAATTTGCATCAGAAAATTTCTTTGAATTTGATCGTAAACTGCCGCAATGGTTTTGGACCGGCGAAACGAAAATGAAATGTTTATCACATACCATTGGGCAAAGCTTGAACCACGGTTACGCCCATCACATTCAAAGACTGATGGTTACAGGTAATTTTGCGCTTTTAGCCGGAATTGATCCGGATGAGGTGGATTTGTGGTACCTCGGCATCTATATTGATGCATTTGAATGGGTAGAAATCACGAATACCCGCGGCATGAGCCAGTATGCTGACGGCGGCTGGATTGCCACAAAGCCCTATGTTTCTTCCGCGAATTATATGAAGAAGATGGGGGATTATTGCGACCAATGCCACTACAATCCAAAGACAAAAACAGACGACGACAGTTGTCCATTCAATGCATTGTATTGGAATTTCTTCGATGGCCAGCGCGATAAACTTCAGTCGAACTTTCGCCTAGGCATGGTATACCGTACTTACGATAAAATGGATGCCACCGTGAAAGCTGGAATTCGTGAAAAAGCCCAATCCCTATTAGACAATATCAACGCATTATAATATGAGTACTTGCATCCTTTGGTTTCGGAACAATCTAAGACTAGGCGACAACGTCCCCGTGCTTCAAGCATACAACACGTTTGAAACTGTTATACCCGTGTATTTTATTCCGACCACAGATCAAATCGATTCTTGGGGCAACCCCACCATCGGTGAATGGCGGGAACAATTCTTACACGATGCCGCCATGGATTTACGTGAAAAATTACGTGACTGTGGAAGTGATCTTCTATTGTTGGAAGGAGATCCCGTAACCACCTTAAAAGAATTGGCTGCGACTTTTGAGACCAAAGCGATTTATGCCCCAAAAGAATTGGCAGCCTATGAGGTGCATGAGCAATTGCAGCTAAACCTCTGGGGTAAAAGCGAAGGCATAGAAGTTAAATTTTTCCTTGAGCGTACCTTGTACCAACCGGATGATTTTCCTTTTAGTTTAGAAAATATGCCTCAGGTATTTTCGCCGTTCCGAAGAAAACTAGAAAAGTACGCAGCACCCAGAAAAGCTTGGGAAGAGCCCATCATATCTCCTGTAGATATCAGCAGCTTTGCCCAGTTGCAAGGGCTTTGGGAGGTGCGTACACCAGCGCCCGATGAGCGTACCGCATTTCCATATCGCGGAGGTGTACGTGAAGCCTGGCGCGCGCTGGAGGACTATTTCTGGGAAGGTGAACAAGCCGTTCAAGTCTACAAAGAAACTAGGAACGGCATGTTGGGTAGATCGTTTAGCTCGAAGTTTTCACCATTCTTGGCCATTGGTTGTATCAGCGCAGCGCAGGTCATGGACGAATTGGACCAATTCGAAGAACGTCACACCAGCAACGACAGCACCTACTGGCTCTTCATCGAACTGCTTTGGAGAGAATTTTTCCAATGGACGGCGTACAATGCGGGTAAACTACTTTTTATGCCCACAGGACTCCAACCGGAAAAGCCCTGGAAGCCGCACTTCAATAAGCGGAAATACGAGCAATGGAAAAACGGTGAAACTGGCGATCCATTAGTAGATGCCAATATGAAAGAGCTGCTAGCTACTGGATTTATGAGCAATAGAGGCCGTCAAAACGTAGCTTCCTATCTCATTCACGATCTGGGTTTGGATTGGCGCAGCGGGGCGGCTTGGTTTGAGAGCCAATTAATTGATTTTGATCCAGCCTCAAACTATGGGAATTGGCTTTATATCGCGGGACGTGGAAACGACCCTCGACCCTTCAGGAAATTCAATACGAAAATGCAATTGGAACGCTACGATCCAGACAACAGCTATGTAAATACTTGGTTGAATTAATGTACTTTTCCGCTATGGATTGGACGCATTTATTGAACTTAGAATTCCCTCAATTACCCTTAGACGCTGAAGATGAGGCCATTTTGAAAGAATTGGCTCATAAGCTTCAAGACAACTATCCATACCACAGCCCAGATTACGCCGGTCAAATGATCAAGCCGCCGCTTCCACTTGCGCAAGCCGCACATTGGATGACCAGTTTTGTGAATCCAAACAATCATGCGCTCGACGGTGGACGCGCGACCTCAGCCTTAGAACTTGAAACTATCGGGGCTCTTGGAGCTATGGTGGGCTATTCAAAACCCCTGGGACATTTAACCTCTGGTGGTACTACAGCGAATCTTGAGGCACTTTGGGTCGCACGTCAATGCGATGCAAAAACAATCGTTTTAGCGAATGAACATGCCCATTACACCCACAGTAGGATGAGTGAAGTACTGGGAATGTCTTTTCAAGCCATTCCCTCTACAGAAAAGGGTTCTATGAATTGTTCCAAACTCGAAGCGGTGTTAGCACAACTCCGCAGTAACGAAGTAAAAGCCACCATCGTTGTGACGCTCGGAACAACAGGTATGGGTGCAGTGGATCCACTAGAAGAGATTGTCCCGCTCGCACGAGCCTATGGCGCACGTATTCACGTTGACGCTGCCTACGGTGGTTACTTCACACTAGCTGATCTTTCAAAAGATGTACAATGTCATTTTACTGCGATGACTGAGGCTGATTCTATTGTGATTGACCCGCACAAGCACGGTCTTCAGCCCTACGGATGCGGCGCAGTGCTGTTTAAAAATCCTGAAGAAGGGCGCTTTTACAAACACGATAGTCCGTATACCTATTTTACTTCTGACCAATTACATTTGGGAGAAATCACACTGGAGTGTTCACGTGCTGGGGCAGCTGCTGCGGCGCTCTGGGCGACACAACAGAAATTTCCTTACNAGCGTTCTGGAAAGTTTGCACAGCGTCTGAACGCAAGCCTGGCAGCAGCCCAAGGCTTAAAAAACACNNTACTAGCTAAGGGTTGGTGGGTTTTGGAACCCGAACTCGATATCTGTGTATTCAGTTTATCTGGACTGAAAGCATCNGAAATCAGTGCTAAAAACCGAGCNTTTTTTGAGAATAAAGCAGAAGATAACATTCACCTCGCGCTATTTAGCCTGCCCAAACAAAACTGTCCTTGGGCGATTGAATGGGATATACCGAGTCTTATTGTAGTGCGCAGTGTACTGATGAAACCGGAGCATAATGATGCCCGGCTTTGGGAACGGATTGCCCGTACCTAAGCGCCTTTCACTAAAGAGCAAATACCTTCGAAGTCTAGTGTGGTTTGTTCTCCAGTAGCGAGATTCTTTACGGGTATTTCCGAGGCTGTCAGTTCATTTGTACCTACTAACGCTAGGTAACCTATGCCTTTTTTATCCGCGAAATCGAACTGCTTTTTAAGCTTCGAAGCGTCAGGATAGAGTTCAGCGCGAATACCCGAGGCAACAAGTTTCGCCACCCATTGATAGGCAACTACACTCTCTTCCGCGCCGAAATTCGCAAACAGTACCGCAGCGGCATTGGCCGTCGTTGCAGGGAATAGATTCAATTCTTCTAAACACAGATAAATCCGATCTAAACCAAAGCTAATTCCTACGCCCGATGTATTCTTCATTCCGAAAATACTGGTAAGATCTGCATAGCGCCCACCGCCACCGATACTCCCCATCGAAACGCCATTAGCGGCGACTTCGAAAATAGTGCCTGTATAATAGTTGAGTCCACGGGCGAGGGTAAAGTCAAAAACCAATTCTGAACTTTTCAATCCCATTTTAGCTTGATTTAAGACGAAATTCATCTCATCTAATCCTAAGTTACCTTCTGAACTTTCTGCTAGTAATTGGGTCAAACGCTCTAGCGTCAATCCTTCTTCAAGCCACTGCCCGAAGGTGATAACCGCACTCTCCGGTAATTCTTGAGCACGCATTTCTTTCAAAACGCCCTCTACTCCTACCTTATCTAACTTATCAATCGCTACGGTAAACGCAACAAATGCATCGCTAATTCCCAATACCTCAGCCATTCCCGCCAGAATCTTGCGGTTGTTCACTTTGATGGTCGTGGAAAGACCTAGGTTGGTAAACGATGCGTCGTACAATTGGATCAATTCTACCTCTTGCCATAAACTGTCCGAACCTACAACGTCTGCATCGCACTGGTAAAATTCACGAAAACGGCCCTTCTGAGGGCGGTCAGCACGCCAAACAGGCTGCATTTGATAGCGCTTGAATGGAAAGGCTAATTCATTTTGGTGCTGAACTACATACCGAGCAAATGGAACGGTTAAATCATAGCGCAATGCCTTATCCGCAACTTTTGACGTCAGCAATTTTGGATTTTTCTCAGCCCACAATCTTTCATCAATCTTAGAAGTGAAATCACCGGAGCGGAGAATTTTAAAAATCAATCGGTCCCCCTCCTCACCGTACTTACCGGTAAGCGTTTCTATATTTTCAAATGAAGGCGTTTCTATAGGATCGTAGCCGCGCAATTCGAACTGCTCACGCAAAATATTCATGATGAATTGGCGCTTCTGCACTTCCGCCGCTGAAAAATCTCTAGTGCCTTTCGCTAATGAAGGTTTCATAGAACTCGTATTGATAATCTAGACTACAAAGGTATTGGCTTCTGAGCGATCTTCTACTCTATTCCCAAACAACTTCTGTACAGCTTTTGAAAGGTCTCAGATTCTTTCAAAGCTTGAAAACTTCGCTCGTTGTGCTTCCAATTCTTGCGCATCGGCAGCCCCCCGAAAAACAAATGAGCGACGCCATCTACACCAAACTCATCCAATACTGACCAATAGATGCAAACCACATCTGGATCACTATCCGGCAGGTCGAGTGCCGCAGCCAGCGGATATTTCACCAAGGAGAAATAGCGATCGGCCGTTTCGGGGTCAATGTATTTATCCTTTAATTCGAAGTAATTCGGATTTCTAGCATTGAAGGACACAATATACTTGCCTCCTTTAATCATGGGCATACCAGCAGGGCCAACCAACCATTTACCATCAATGAATCTACCGTTCAAAATCTCCGAGTAAGATTCGCCTTGGTATACCCAGCCTATAGTGTAGCTTCGGTCAGGCCCCGTGCTTAATACCGTGGCCATGCGTTCCACGCGCTCCTTTTCTACCATCCAGTGAATAAAACGTGGCTGAATGACCATACCTATACCAAACAACACAATTACCACTAGAATAACACTAATACCCCAAGTAGCTTGAATATTTCGCTTTCGGTCCTCCTCTGCCCTGCGCTTTAACATCTCCGCGCGCATTTTCGCGCGCTTCTCAGCTAAAGCATCCGTCTCAGCAGTGCGCCTTTTTGTTTTTTCGACCGTTGCATCCACCAATGCCAATGCACGCAATACGTATTCTACGGCTGCGCCTAACTCTTGAAATGCCTCCTCTGTTCCCCCTGAATCTGGGTGCCGTTGCTTCGCAAGCCTCTTATACGCCACTGAAACCTCTTTCTCGTCTTTCGGCAAGGTGTCCAATTCTAATATGCGTAAGGCTTCTGTTATTTTCACTTATGAAGTGCTTTAAGGCACGTTGAATTTAAGAAAACGCTTTCATAGCTGTTAGCGCTGATAAAGAATACGTTCGTCTGCCCTTGCCGGAATCAGTTCTCCTGCGATGAATTTCCGTAACAAAATATTTTCGATGAGTCGATCCTCAGCATCATTTTCAGGGTCATACGGACGTTTTAAATCGATATCGTACCACCACGCTGTCATGGACCAAAACCGTGCGGACAAACCATTTCTGTACGTCTTTATAATCTCATATACACTAGTGTTCGTCTCTCTGTAAATTAACTTACTTAAAATCTGTCCCTCACTTCGTGTTAACTTCCTCAACTCAGGCTCAAAACGCTCTTCAAGATACTTCTGGTAAGACTTCGTATACTTTCGGCGCTGCCGCTTGCGGTCAATTCCCTCCAATTGCATATTCACAGAATCCATACGTAAAGCCGCCTCTCGAACATAAGGATAGACGCGCGACACCTTTTTCATTAAAGCATAGTAGTTTCTGCGCGCTTGAAAATCATTTAAAGTAGGCTTAGCCACAAACAAGACTTCGTCCAATACGGACCAGGGGACGGTATCTCCATCAACAATCAATTGCCCAGACAGAAGACCTTTTGGGTCAGGGGCTGTACTTAAAGTATCTACCTTCTGCGCGTGCACCGAAAGGCACCACAAAAGAGTAAAAAGAACTTTAACTCCTGTTTTGTTTCCAGCGACTTTGGCCATTTGAGGTGCTCATACGTTGCGTTTCTTTTTGTCCTTGGAGTAGATTACTCAATGCCATCGCTCCCACGGCTTCCAATTCTGGATTGCTTTTATCTAGCGCCTCTGGCGTGTAATAATTGGCGACAAAATGGGTATCAAAATCACCACTAACGAATGCCTCGTGATCCATAACAAATTGGGCAAAATCTATAGTCGTCTGAACACCGCTTATTCTGTATTCACTCATCGCACGTTTCATTCTGGCAATGGCCTCACTCCGGTCAGCTCCAAAAGTGATGAGTTTAGCAATCATAGGATCGTAGTAAATACTCACCTCCATACCCTGTTCTAATCCATCATCAACACGAACTCCCAAGCCTTGAGGCCGACGGTACTCTCGCAAAGTTCCCGTACCGGGCATAAAATTCGCGGCAGCATCCTCCGCGTAAACCCGCACCTCTATGGCATGACCCTGAATCTTCAGATCGTCCTGGGTGAAAGGCAACACCTCTCCTTGTGCGATTTGAATTTGCGCTTTCACTAAATCTATTCCGGTAATTTGCTCAGTGACCGGATGTTCCACTTGCAGACGGGTATTCATTTCTAAGAAATAGAATTTACCACCCGGTTCGAAAATAAACTCAACCGTTCCCGCACCACGATAATCACAGGCTTTGGCTACGTTTACAGCAGCCTCACCCATTGCGGTTCTTAACTCCGGGGTAAGTACGACAGAAGGTGCTTCTTCAATGACTTTTTGATGTCTTCGTTGAATGGAACATTCTCTTTCAAAAAGATGTACAACGTTTCCGTACTCATCTGCAAGCACTTGAATTTCAATGTGACGTGGGTTTTGGACGTATTTTTCAACGAACACTGCTCCGTTTCCAAAGCTGTTAGTGGCTTCACTAACTGCACGTTGCATTTGGTTTTCAAAGTCGGCCACATCATGAACAATGCGCATTCCTTTACCACCTCCTCCAGCACTCGCCTTGATCATTACTGGAAATCCGATGTCAGTAGCTAATTTTTTCGCAGCCTCTACATCCGTAACCTCACCATCTGAGCCAGGAACTAACGGAACATCAAAGTGCTCTACAGCAGCTTTCGCACTCAGTTTATCACCCATTACCTTAATGGCATGCTCGCGCGGTCCTATAAACGTTATACCTGCCGTTTCTACTGCAGCCGCAAAAGCTGCATTCTCGCTTAAAAAACCATAACCCGGATGAATGGCATCTACCTGAAGTTCCTTTGCAAAGGCAATAATTTTATCTCCTTTAAGGTAGCTTTCCGAGGAAGGTGCTGGGCCGAGACAAACGGCCTCATCAGCAAAAAGCACGTGTGGAGCTCTTCGATCTACTTCAGAATAAACAGCTACGGTTTTAATGCCCATTTCACGGGCACTGCGCATTACGCGCAAAGCTATTTCGCCGCGATTCGCGACCAATATTTTGGTAATAGGTTTCATAATGTGATACGTTCGCTTGATGCGTTCAAGCAAATATAAGGTACTGTGTTAGGAAATACTTAGAGTTTCAGTACGCGTCTTCGCCACAACTGTCCATCCGTCGAAATCCTAACCTCATAGCTTCCCGCAGGCAAAGACTGTAGATCCAATTGGAAATCATTCGCCTGAAGTACTCGAGCCACTGCTACTTTCAGACCAGCAGCATTAAACACCTCTATATCAGCGGTTACACTAGAACCAAACTCGAATTGAACAAGGCCCTGCGTAGGATTTGGATACACCTTTAAGTCCGTTGCATTTTCGTCCATTCCAACTTCGGTCAGACTGTGCGTAATAACAGTAGTATCGCCACAATCATTGATCAACAACAAACGCACCGTGTACTGCAACGTGATCACACCATAGGTATGTTGCGCATTTGGTGAGTTGCCTTTATCATTGGTTCCATCGCCCCAGAACCAGTGATACTGTGTTGCTCCCGTCGAGGAAGCAAAGAAATTCACTGTCATTCCATTTGCGCTTGTCGACACAATGTTAAAACTGAAGTTACCCATTGGAGGATCACATGTTGCAACATCCTTGGAGAAAGTGTGTTGCGTTCCACAACTGTCTGTAGCAGTCAATACCACGGTAAAGGAACCATTAGTCGCATAGGTGTTGGTGGCGGTTAGCCCAGTTCCGGTTGAACCGTCACCGAAGTCCCATGTGTAATTGCTTAGGTTCGCAGGCGTTGCCGTAAAATTAAACGTATTTCCCGATGCCGATTCTGTAAACGCCAAATTTACTGGAGCACATACCTCTACGGTATCGTAAACTACTACAGTATCCCCACAGAAACTTGAAGCGGTAAGGGTAATGACATACGTACCTGAACCCGCGTAGGTGTAGGTTGGTGCAGAGGTACCTGAAGCCACTCCTCCATCACCAAATGACCAATCAAAAGTCAAGCCGGTACCTTGAGAGCCGGTAGTATTAAAATCGACGGTTAATCCATTTATAGAATTAGAAGTGACGATCGACATGCTATCACAAACAGTAATGGCAAACAACAATGAATCAACACTTCCACAGGAACTATATACGACTTGGTATACATTCATATTACCTAAAATCGACGTATAGGTATGTTGGGCTGTTGCGCCTGTATCTTGGTTGTTGTCCCCCCAAAACCAGAGTGTCGAATCCGCATCAACAGTGGACGAGGTACCAACAATGGTAGTACCGTTCAGCGAAACAGTCCCAGTTGCCGTTATTGGAGGACAAGGTAAGGTTGTAAACGAAATGCTGTCCCAAAGGCTAATCAAAGAGGAAGTACAGGTATCCTGTACCCACACGGTGTAGGTTGTCGAAGGCTGAAGTCCCGTAAGTCCATAAGCTTGACTAGAAGCGGCAACGCGGGTTCCTGAACCGAAAGTGAATCCTTGGACACCGTACTCTAATGCAGAGGAATTGGCCGTCCCAGACCAGGTAATATCGGCAGAATTGTATGAGACGTTATTCACTGAAATATTTGGGGTTGGGCAGGTAGTAGGTTCATCAATGCGAATATCATCAAGAGATACTGCAGCCTGGTAAGCGGTAAATGAGCCCGTTCCATCACGCCAAGATTTGAAAATGATTTGAACCGTATCGTTTTCATAAGCGGATAAGCTGATTGTTTCTTTTAACCATGCCCCATTAGCACTAGTTTGCTGTTGACCATTGATCGTTTTTATAAGGGCAACAGGTTGTCCTATTGGTTTTACATACACGCGGAGCTTATCAATATCTTGACCATACATATGGTACCAGAATACCAATTCTGGACTTTGCAGCGTATCTAAATCAATTAAAGGAGTTCGAAGTTCCGTATCCGCCGTTGTACTAAACGGCGTTCCACTTCTCGCAAATACATAACCACCTGTACCGCTGGTATGATCACCTGAAGGTCCGGTGCCAAAATAGTGGTTTACGGTTCCTCCTCCTGTCCAGAAATAATCAGTAGAATCGGAACGTAACCAGCAATCGTCTACCTCGCCATTTTGATCCGGGAAACCGGGACCAACCCAAGTAGCTGTGCTCGAGAATTGCTCAAGAAACGGCGCCGTATAAAAAGTACAGTTTGTTCTAAATCTAGGGCCATCACGCCAAGCGCTGACATCACCAGTGCCGCAAGAATCTCGAACCTGCCATTCATAAGCCGTTTGCGCACTGAGCATCCCAATTCCTTTGGCCGAAGTAGTTGCCGTAGTCCAGGTCCAAGCAGTTGTTCCTACCTCACGGTACCGCAATTGATAGTTGGATGCACCACCAGAAGTCCAATCCAGTTGTGCGGCCATTACACCTACAGCAGTTACTGCAGCATTGTCAGGCTTCGGACAACTGGGTTCCTCATCGATTTTTACATCATCGATTGCAAACTGCGTATAAAAAGAGTTTTGTGAGTTGGTGTAATCAAATCGAATTCTAACCGTATCTCCTGCATATGAAGTACCTAAGGATAGAATTTTTTCCGTCCAGGCAGCATTTTGAGAGCCGTGGGTCGCCCCAGTAGTATCCCAAAGTGCAGTCCATGTACCACCAATTTTTTGCACGTAAACATCAAAATCCCCCATGCCCGTACCGAAACCATGATAGTAAAAGCTTAACTCAGGCGATATGAGAGTATCTAAATCAATCCAAGGAGAAATCAATCGTGGGTTCGTTCCACTCACAAAAGTGGTCGTCACCTGATTCATCATGTATTGCCCAGATCCCGTTGTGTGATCCCCTGACGGCCCAGTCTGCGTCCAGTTGAATGCAGGAGGCCCCGGCGTCCAAAACTGGGTAGCCGAGCCTTGATCAAGCCAGCATTGGTCTAAATCTCCTTGAAGATTCCAACTGGATGAAGGATCCCAACTGTTCCCCTCAAAATTTTCAAAAAACGGCGCTGTAGCAAATGAACATTGTGTAGTAAATGTGGTGTATGGCGACCAAATGGAGGTGTCCCCAGCCGAGCATATATCACGTACACGTACAGAATACGTGGTATTCGGTGAAAGTCCAGTAAGCGATGCTGGCTTTGTTGAGGAGTTTACGATAGTTCCCCCACTAGCACCGCCGTTGCCCTGCGCATATTGAATCTGATACCCCAGCTGGTTGGTATTCAAGGTAGTCCAATTCAAAACTACCGATGACGATAAAACAGTAGATGTGGTAACGTTCACCGGCTGATCACAACTGGGCGTCTCCTCAACTGTAATATCATCTAAAGCTACCCGACTCTGCGTCCACCAACTGAATGAAGTATTGCGTTTTGCAGAGAATCTGATTTGTATAGTGTCTCCCGCCCATTGCGACAGTGATTCCACGTGCTTTCGCCATGCCGAGTTCTGGGAAGTAAATTGACTAGAGGCAGTAGTTGAATTTACAGTGTGTAGCTGAGTCCATGCCGTTGTTCCTAATTTTCTCACACGAACATCGAGCAGATCAATGTCTGCGCCGTACATATGGTAATAAAATTGCAATCGAGGTACTGTATCGTTGCTTAAATCTATTGGAGGGGTAATTAAATGAGTAACTGTTCTAAAGGAACCAGATGTACTCCAACCCTCCGCTACAGCATAGCCGCCTGTCCCTGAAGTATGATCGCCACTAGGACCGGAATTTATAGTTCCTAACGCTGGGGGTCCGGCCATCCACAAGTAATTGCCGGTAGACAACAATCTCGTCCAGCACGTTGGTATAGAACCTGAGCTGGTCCATGTACTTTGCGCAACCCAATTCGAACCATCGAAGTTTTGCGTATATGGCGTACTCTTAACGCATTGTGCATCCGCATCTTGATGTAAGATACTAATCAAGACAGTGAATAAAAATAGGAGTCGGTTTTTCATCATATCAAAAGTAACAAAACTCGAGGAAGAATGTTTGAACAATGAGTATGCCACAACCTTCACCGAACCACTGCTAACTTTCACTATTTTTGAACACGTATGAATGCATTGCACCGAAATCTATTACTGCTGTTTATTGGATGTACCACTATTTGCGAGGGGCAAATACTGGCGGTATATAAATACGACGGCGGTGGGGATTGGTATGCAAACCCGACGGCTTTAAAAAACCTAAGTGAATTTTACAATACAGCCACTGGAGCAAAATCTTTTATTGCCCCAGATCCGGTAACTGCTGAAGCGGTATTGGAGAGTGGTGTTTCGTTTCTTCACGCCACCGGCCACGGACGCATCGTACTCTCCCAAGCGCAAGCAGAACAACTCAGACGGTTTACAAAAAACGGTGGCTTCGTGCACTTCGATGATAACTACGGCATGTCGACCTATGCCAAAGAGGCGCTCCAACAAGCCTTTCCTGAGGCGACCGTGGCTCCCGTTTCGCACAACCACCCCATTTTCAGCGCGCTTTTTCCTTTTCCAGATGGACTGCCTAAGATTCACGAACACGACAATGGTACGCCTGAGGCGCTAGGCTATTTCATGCAAGGAGAACTTGTCGCACTGCTGACCATTGAAACAGATTTAGGCGATGGATGGGAAGATGCAGAAGTGCACGGAGATGCAAAGGAGAAACGTGAAGATGCGTTGAAAATGGGCGCAAACTTATTACATTGGGCAACCGTAAGAAACCAGCAGCCATGAAAAATTTCGAATTACAACCTTTTGCCAAAGCCTGCTTACAGTTGTTGGCTTTATCCGCTTTAGGATATGCGTTATGGACCATCAAAGGCGTCGCTGTGTACGCTTGTATATCGTTATACATCAGTGTTTTAGGCAGACCCCTCTTCAAAACACTTCAATTCAAAACGCCTTTAGGAAAATACCTCGGTTCAACCGGAAACGCTGCCATTACGCTGTTGGCCATTGGGGCGGTGCTAAGCGGTATTGTCACCTGGTTTTTCCCGCTACTCATTAAAGAATTTTCCTTTCTAAGCACAATTGAATACGATCGTTTAATTGCAAGTTTGGAAGAGGAATGGAACCAATTAGACGCCGTTCTCGCAAGTTTCGGTATCAATTCCCAAGCCGAATTGGAACAAATCAACAGAAGCTTACAAGAGTTTGCCTCGGTCGATGCCATCAGTGAAGCACTTAGCGGCCTGATCGGAAGTATGGGAAATGTAATCATCGGTGTTTTCTCAATCACATTCATTTCATTTTTCTTGATTCGCGAGCAAGAATTAGCACACCGCTTCATTGACTACATCACGCCCAAAAAACACCATGCAAAAATCGATGAAATGGTCCCGGGCATCAAACGTGTAGTTACGCGGTACAGTTTTGGAATCCTCATTCAAATCACACTCATTTTCTTGCTGCTCTCCTTGGGCATGAGCTTGATTGGCGTACAAGGTGCTGTTGTCCTTGCGCTTACTGCCGCTGTTTTTAATCTCGTTCCCTACGTTGGTCCCCTTATCGGCGCGAGTCTTGGGATCCTTTTGGGGATGGGACAATTATACACTGCCGGCATTGCTGATCCTACAACTACCGTAGATTTATTGAAGAGTTTGTACCTTCTCATCGGACTTTTTGCCGTGGTCCAATTACTCGACAACATCGTTTTCCAACCCCTCATTTTCTCGAATAGTGTTGGTGCGCATCCCCTTGAAATTTTCCTCGTAATTTCAATAGCCGGCACCTTGCTTGGCGTGGGCGGGATGGTATTTGCTGTTCCTGCCTACAGTATTTTAAGAATTGTCATCAATACGATCAAAGAAGGTTGGGAATCTTCCGGAACTTAAACGTATGGCACACCCCAAACAGCAAGTACATCCAGAGGATTTCAATGATCCAGAGGCAATGGCCTGGTTGGCAGCTCATGAAGATTCATCGGTAGCGAACCTTCGATTAAAATTTGGCCTTCAACGTCCCTATGCCAGTTGGATTACTCAATTAGAGGTACAGCGCAGGTACGCCCATAAATTCCCCACCCTTCGCCTCACAACCTGGCTATTCCCATCTGGGCAAGCAACAGAGCAAAGCAGCTCAGAACGCACGGCGCTCTACAAGGCATCACTCATTTCCTCGGCGTATAGCGCAGATTTGTGTGCGGGTATGGGAATCGATTCTTGGGCGTTCACACAGCGTAAAGCTTGTTTAGGACATTTCGCAAATGAACTGGACCCCGGCTTGTCTCGGCTTTTAAAATTCAATTTAAAAAACACCGCACATGCCTCCGGCACGGCAACAGCCATACTCCCCGAATTCAAGCGTTGGCTTGATGAAAAAGACGTCGCTCCATCACAAATCACCATATACCTCGATCCGGATCGCAGGAGTGGAACTGGAAAGTCAGTGGCACTTCAAGATGCCAGTCCTAATGTGGTTTTATTGCAACACGAACTATTCAAACTCTGCCATACCCTCTTGACAAAGCACAGTCCTATGGTGGACTTGAATGCATTGCAAGAGTTGGAATACTTAAGTGAAATTCATGTGGTAGAGTACCAAGGTGAATGTAAAGAGGTGCTGGCCATTCAGCGCGCGGGATACGTTGGCGAGCCCCTAATTAAAGCCATTGTGCTCCAAGAGAACGACTCAGTGGAACAAAGCAATTCGCAAGAAGCTTTAGCGGCGGTGTCCTTCGTAAATGAATTGGACCAATTCTTAATTCAACCCGGCCCGTCATTGGCCAAAAGCAACTTGCATGAAAGGGTTGCTGCTGAGCAACAGTGGAAGAAATGGACCGTGGGCAACCTGTATACCACGGACAAACTACCCCACACCTCTCCCTTCTACAGGTGCTACAAAGTCATTGAAGTTGCAAAACCGTATAAACTAAAGCTACCTTCAGAGGGGGGCGCCATCGAGCGCATCGGCTACCCAGAACATCCTGAAGTCATCAGAAAAAACATGGGCTGGAAAGAGGGACGAGAAAACAAAGTATTCGCCGTTAAACAAGGTAAGAATAAACTAATGGCACTTGTCAAACGTTTAGATTAAGGCATCCTTTTTGATGTATCTTTATTCTATGCGCAAAAGTTTGCTTTCCTTATTCCTGGTCTTCTCACTCATTCCCGCTTTATCGGGACAGGAAGCGCTTTTTGTGCCCAATGAAGGACAGTGGTCGGGCGACTTTTCGCACAAGATGCCATTGAAATACGGCGGTTTATTTTTTGAAAAAGATGCGGTGCAAATTGTCCTCCGCGATGCACGCCAGTTGGAAGACCTCCACGGTCACGATATGCACGAAGCAGGACTCAGTCACGAAGGGAATGTTTTCAAGGGCCATGCCGTGCGTCTGAAATTTCTAAATGCAACACCCACTGAAGCGCAAGGACACCACCCTACTTCATTTTATCACAACTATTTTTTGGGTGAAGATTCAACGCTTTGGCGTGGCGGAGTGANGCCCACACGCCGCTTAACATATAGCGAACTTTATCCTAAAACTACCTTAGCGTTCGGTCAGTCTGGAAATCATGTAAAATACCAATGGCATCTTGCAGATCCATCGACCATGGACCGTATACAATGGACCTATGAAGGCGCTACCAAGACGGAAATCAGTCCAGAAGGCGCATTAATCATTCATACCTCAATAGGCACCTTTCTAGAGAGCGCACCTGTAGGTTGGGGCTGGAAAGACGGCGAACGCATTGACTTTGGAATATGGTACGAAAAAGAACACAATATCCTTCGTTTTAAAACGGAAGCTATCGCACATACCTTGGACTCACTCGTCTTAGATCCCCAACTCATTTTCACTTCATTTAGTGGATCTTTAACAGACAACTGGGGCTTCAGCGCAACCTATGATGATCAGGGTAGATTATACGGTGCTGGCGTGGCCTTCGCTACGGGCTATGTGGCATCAACAGGCGCTTTCCAAACCACCTATAATGATCCTCCCGGAATTAATTTAGGCTTCAATCCTGATGTGACCATTACCGTATTTGAGCCGCAAGGAAATACCATGCTTTACGCTACCTATCTTGGCGGTACAGCGCCAGATCATCCGCACAGTTTGGTTGTAAATAGCAGCGGTCATTTAATTGTAATGGGAACCACTGGGAGCAGCAATTTTCCAACTCAAAATCCCATTCAATCGACAAACGCAGGTGGTAACTCTGTCAGTATCAACGGCTACGAGTTCAAAAAAGCCGACCTGTTTATCACCCGATTCAATACTACCGGTACTGCGCTGCTCAGTTCCACCTACATCGGCGGCACAGGTAACGATGGACTCAACACTAACATCATCAAAAATTACGGTGATGCGGCGCGTGGCGAAGTTGTTGTTGACGGTTCCAATAATATTTATGTCACCGCATCTACCAACAGTACTAACTTCCCTTCGACCAATTGCAGTCGATGTTCGAAAGCCGGTGGTCAAGATGCCGTTGTATTTAAACTCAATCCCGCGGGTACCTCGCTCTTATGGAGTAACTATTACGGAAGTACCAGCGACGATGCCGGGTACAGTTTAAAGTTTCACAACGGTGCCGTGTTTGTAACAGGAGGTACAGACGGGAATAACCTGCCCAGTACGACAGGGGGATATAAAAGCACATACGGCGGTAATCACGACGGTTACGTGGCTAAATTTGACGCATCAACAGGAGCCCTACAGCAATCCACCTATCTAGGGACAAGCGCTTATGATCAAAGCTTCATTCTCGATGTGGATAAACTCGGAAACGTTTACGCTTTTGGTCAAACACAGGGCGCCTACCCTATTTCCACAGGTTCATGGGGCACTCCACAATACAGGAAGCAATTCATTCATAAACTAAGCAATGACCTTACCTCAAGCTCCGCATCAACCGCTTTCGGCTCACCGCAGGGAGTTCAAAATATAGTACCTACCGCTTTCAATGTTGACGATTGTTTGAATATCCTACTCTCTGGTTGGGGTGGTGTTACAAACAGCGGCTATTTTAATACTACTGTGGAACAACTGCCCGTATCTTCCGATGCATTGCAATCCAGTACCAACGGCTCCGATTTTTATTTCATGGTACTGAGTAAAAACTTCGGTTCGTTCTCTTACGGGAGCTATTTCGGCGGCCCAACGAGCTCGGAACACGTCGATGGAGGAACATCAAGATTTGACGACCGCGGTAGAATTTACCAAGCCGTCTGTGCAGGATGTGGTGGTAATGACGATCTTCCAACCACACCAGGCGCATTCTCTGAAACCAACAACAGCAGCAATTGTAACCTGGGTGTAATTAAATTGGACTTCGAAACGGCCATAGAAGCAGATGCTTCTGTGGATTTAAACTTCCTTCCCGACACGAGCTGTTATGAATTAACACTCCGATTGGCGAATAACAGCAAAAACGCCAATGCGTACTATTGGGACTTTGGTCAGGGCGACACTTCCAACCTATTGGAACCCATCGTAACCTTCCCAAACTTAGGCACCTACAATGTGATGCTTGTGGCTATTGATACCATTTGCGACAGTTATGACACTGCCTATGTGCAGATCGTTCACGATACTGCAGCGTTTCCCATCTGTGATTGGAAGGAAGATTATGCCAGCTGTGATTTATTCCGCGAAGTAACCTGGACGGACCAGTTAGTGGATGCCGATTATTACGAATGGGATTTCGGCGACGGTACAATGCTGACAACGACCAATACCGTTGTGAACCACACCTACCCTGCTTTTGCGACCTACACAGCCACAGTGACGGCGAAAGACAGTTTCTGTGATGTGGGCTACGACCAATTCTTCACCATTGTCTTTGATGACGACGCAAATATTCCCACCGTAAATCTATACACCGATAGCTGCCGCTACGGAGGCGTTGATGTCATCTACCAGAACGTAGACAGCACCATGATCTTCGAGTGGGACTTCAGCGGAACACCCGATACGGGAATGATACCTACCTTCCGCTACCCAGAATCGGGCCTCGAAGACGTCACTCTGACCATTATCGATACCTTGTGCAATCGAGCATATGAATTCGATTTTATGGCAACCATTGTGCGCATTGAGGGACGCGTCTATATTCCCACAGCTTTTACGCCAAACGGAGATAAAGACAATGAAGAATTCAAGATTTTCGGGAACAGCTGTTTAGAAGACCCCACGTTTAGAATTTACGATAGTTGGGGAAATGAGGTCTTTCGGAGTGAAAATCCATTCAATGATTTTTGGGACGGAACATTTAATGGTACGCCTGTACCTCAAGATGTATATACCTACCGGTTCACCGGAGGTGATGAGGTTCGTACAGGAACGGTTACGCTGATTCGTTAAGCGTTTGCAGGCATTTCAGCGTAGAGTTCTTTCAACGCATTTAAAAATCCTTCGACGCAATCCTTTGTATTGAATTTACTAAATGACACACGAACGGGCTGGTATGCGGTGGTCCATTCACCCAAAGCTCGAATCACGTGACTTCCTTGGTTGGAGCCTGAAGTACATGCAGAACCGCCACTCACATTAATGCCCTTCATATCCATAGCAAAAGTCAGCATTTCATTTCCAGTGTTCGGAATTGCGATGCTCAAGACCGTATATAAACTGCGGTCCAATTCCGCGCTGCGCCCAAAAAACTTCACTCCAGGAACAATCGCTTTAACACCATCAATCACGTACTGCTTGAGTGCCTCAACATGCTTCTGATCTTCAGCCATTTCTGCCGTTGCAATAGCGAAGGCTTTACCCAACGCACAAATGCCTATCGTATTTTCAGTACCCGCGCGAAGGTTGCGCTCTTGCGCACCTCCCTGTATAAGCGGTTTTATTCTTAATCCACTTCGCACATACGCGAATCCAATGCCCTTAGGCCCGTGTATTTTGTGGGCTGAGCACGTGAGAAAATCGTAGGCGACCTCTTTTACATTGATTGGCAAGTGCCCCATCGCTTGAACCGTATCCGAATGAAACAAAGCTCCATACTTTTTGCACAATGCACTTATTTCAGCAACGGGATTCAAATTTCCTATTTCGTTGTTTGCGAACATCAAACTCACCAACGTTTTTGGTCCGTTTTGGAGTAAGACTTCCAATTCTTCGAGATCGATATCACCATGAGCATCAACAGCTAAATACGCTGCGCTTACCTCACCGCGCTCTACCATAAATTCTACAGGATGACCGACGGCGTGATGCTCTATATGCGTCGTAATAATGCGTTCTACACCTAAATCCCGAACGCTACAAAACAGCGCCATGTTATCAGCCTCTGTTCCGCCAGAGGTGAAGAAAATTTCTCCGGGCTCTGCTCCTATGGCTTGTGCGATTCGTTTCCGAACCACCTCAACTTCCACCTTCGCACCACGACCACTAAGATGTGTACTCGATGGATTACCGAAATTATCCATCATTCGAATCATTTCCTCCTTAACTCGAGGTTCTAAAGGTGTAGTAGCAGCATTGTCCAAAAAAATAACTCCCATCTCTGTGCAATTAGGTTTGCCCAAAGATAGGAGTTAGAAGGTATTGATGGAAGTCTTACGCGAGAGACGCGATGATATCCATGAATTTTTGTCCCAATTGGGTCGCTTCGTCGACAGATGGTGCCTCGGTATAGATGCGCACAATGGGCTCAGTGTTTGATTTACGTAAATGGACCCAACGGTCTGACCAAGTGATTTTTACGCCATCAATAACACTTATTTCCTCATTCGAATAACGCTCTGCTATGGTCGCTAATATCCCATCAACATCAAGCCCGGGTACCAGCTCAATTTTCTGTTTCGCCATAAAATATTGCGGATACCCAGCGCGTAATTCACTCATGGTCTTCCCGGATTTCGCCAAATGCGTTAAAGCCAATGCGATTCCTACGAGTGCATCTCTACCGTAATGAAGTGCAGGTAGAATAATTCCACCGTTGCCTTCCCCTCCGAGCACCGCATTCGTGCGCTTCATTTCATTTACCACATTTACTTCACCGACCGCAGAGGCAGTATAGCTTCCTCCTTTCGATTCTGCGAGATCTCGCAGCGCTTTCGAAGAACTCATGTTACTTACCACCGCACCCGTTTGTAAACTCAATAAATAATCTGCAACAAGCACGAGCGTATATTCTTCTCCGAACATGGCACCTTTTTCATCAATAAACGCCAAACGGTCTACATCCGGATCAACGACAATACCCATTGAAAACGAACCGGATTTTACCGTATCTATAATGGCCGAAAGGTGTTTTTCTAATGGCTCTGGGTTATGCGGGAATTGGCCCGTAGGCTCGGGATATAGATTTTCATAGGTTACGCCCATTGCATCTAACAATAATGGGATTGCCACTGAACCCGAACTGTGAACCGCATCGATAGCAACATGAAATCCTCCAGCCCGCACTGCTGCTGCATCTACAGACGGGAGTGCTAAAACTTGTTCTATATGCCACTCCATACCGTCCTCGCAAAGGGTAACTTGACCTAAATCATCGACTTCAGCAAAAGCTAAATCAGCATCTTCTGCCAATCGTAAAATGGCAGCGCCGTCCTCACCGGAGACGAATTCGCCCTTTTCATTCAATAGCTTCAGTGCATTCCATTCTTTGGGGTTATGCGAGGCCGTGAGAATAATTCCGCCGGACGCGTTGTACCGGGGAACGAGCATCTCTACGGTCGGTGTCGTACTCAATCCCGCATTGATCACATGTATGCCCAAGCCTTGAAGGGTGCTAATTACTAGGTTCTCTATCATCTGTCCAGAGGGACGCGCGTCTCTCCCGATCACCACAGTGCAGTGTGTATGACGTTCTTTGAGCCAAGCTCCGTAACCGGCTGCAAACTTTACAGCATCAAAAGGTGTTAGGTTTGCACCGGCAGTACCGCCGATGGTGCCACGAATTCCTGAGATGGATTTAATTAAGGTCATCTTGATTGGTTAGATTTTAGCGAAGATAAGGTAGGTAAATGGGGTGCCCAATGACTGAAGTAGTCAAAATGGGCATTGTTAATAACAGTGTTGATAGCTTCCAACGAATTCACGACCCGCGCCTAGTGAACCCGTTGAATTGTGCTTAAATTTCTACTATGCGATTCGAAGACCAGGACACCTACACATTAGTAGTTCAGTTTGAGCAGGCCTTAAGTGAAGGTCGTCAGCCGTACTATGATGTAGAAGACTTAGAGCTCATCCTTGAGTATTACCTAGAAACGGGTAGCTACAGGCAAATGCGCAATGCTTTAGCGCTCGCTCAAGATATCCATCCCCTTGCGTTTGTCTTCAAAGTCAAGGAGGTACAGCTTGATATTGCAACAAAAGAATACACAAAAGCCCAAGCAAAACTCAATCACCTCGAAGGGTTAAACATGCGTTCGGTAGAATTGCTTATCGCTCGTGCGACCATTTTACTGCATCAAGGCCAGAGCGACGCAGGTCTCAAAATCTTAGATAAAGCGTTCAAAGATGCAGAAGATCCAGTTGATGTTCTTCAGCTCATTATTGATGCGCACCTGAGTCAAGGCGACTATCCGCGTGCCATTGAAGCGCTCTTGAAATGGTGCGAGATGGACGATGAACCTTTGGAAGAAAGCGCTTTGTATCAATTGGCGATGTGTCTAGATTTCACGAACGAATACGACAGAGCACTAGAACTGTTTCATTCGTTTACCACTCGTGAGCCCTACAATCCCCTATTGTGGTATCAAATCGGGGCTTTCCATCTTCGAAAAAATCAAGAGAAAAAGGCATTACAGGCTTTTGAATGGGCGACGTTAGCAGATGAAAATTACCACCCAGCCTATTTCGAGCAAGGAAGAATTCACGAGCGTAATGAACGACTTTACGATGCCTTAACAGCCTACAGACAAAGTATTAGCGAAGAAGTACCCTCTGGGTACATCCATTTTNGAATCGGTCTACTAGAACTGGAATTAGATGCCCCGAAGGAGGCTCTGCGACAGTTCAACACGGCCATCGAGCTTGAAGACGACATCGATGATATCTATCTCGAACGTGCTGGCGTACTCATGGAACTAGAACTCTACAAAGAGGCGTTAGTAGATTTTCAGCGAGTTTGGCTTGAAGAAGCGTACGGCGAAGAAGATGTACTGGACTATGTGGAATGTTTGATAGAGCTGGACGATCTTGATGAAGCCATTCGCATTCTTTACGACGGTATTGCGAAGTTCCCAGCGGCCTTGCAATTGCGTTTAGTGCTTTCAGGATACCTCATTGCCATCGACGAATTGGCAGCGGCGCAAACGGTACTGGAAGAAACCTTGCGTCAAGAACCAAAAACCCTCTTGCTTTTTGCCGAATACTTCCCTGAATTACCAAAAATCCCTGCTGTAGGTGCTATTTTAGCGTCCATTCAAAGGGAGGATCATGATTAAGAAATACAGCTTTTTATTTTTAAAAGGCATGGCCATGGGTGCAGCAGATGTTGTTCCCGGAGTAAGCGGCGGTACCATTGCATTCATTACGAATATTTACGAAACGCTCATTCACGCCTTGAGTCAGTTCGATGTTCGTGCTGTTCAATTGTTACTTAAAGGCCAATTCAGGGACCTCTGGTCCCACATCAATGGTACTTTTTTAACAGTACTATTTGCCGGTATTTTCACCAGCGTCCTGAGCTTAGCAGCACTCCTCTCACATACGCTTGAGACACACCCCATACATCTTTGGAGCTTTTTCTTCGGCTTGGTTTTCGCGAGTATTTTTATAGTTGGGAAACAAGTGAGTCGATGGCAGTGGTTTACCGTGCTAAGTTTTATTGTTGGTGCTATTATTGCGTTTTGGATCACGACTTTGCCTGCTTCCGCCGGTTCAAATTCTTATGCATACCTCATTTTATGTGGTGCTTTGGCAATATGTGCAATGATTTTGCCGGGCATCAGCGGTAGTTTTATATTGCTATTGCTTGGCGCATATGCAACGGTTTTAGAGGCCATTGCTGATCGAGAACTCGGAATCATTGCCGCTGTTGGTATAGGTGCGATTGGAGGATTACTCTCCTTTACCAAACTATTAAAATGGGTTTTCGCAAAATACCATGACACGACAGTGGCCCTACTCAGCGGTTTTTTACTGGGTTCATTGAATAAAATATGGCCTTGGAAAGAAGTCACAGCAACCTTCACAAAGCACCCAGGAACCCCTGAAGAAGAAATCGTACCTATCGTTACTCAAAATTTAGCACCAGACGATCTGTGGCTTATGGCATTAGCCCTTGGGTTAACGGGTGCAGCGGTGGTGTTCGGTTTAGAATGGGCCGGTACGACAAAATCAAAACCCGCTCAATAAATGATGAAACTCGGGCTCATAGGACACCCTATTGACCATAGCCTAAGTCCTGGTCTTCATCAAGGATTCATGGAAGCGTCGAAACTCGAAGGTTCCTATGACCTGTTTCCGATGCAGTCCATTACAAGAGAGGGACTCAAACACCTTTTTACAACGCACAAATTAACGGGATGCAATGTGACTATACCGCTGAAAGAAGCGGTTTTGCCGTTGCTCGATCGTTTAGACCCAACCGCCGAAGCCGTAGGGGCAGTCAATACTATTGTCCTCGAATCGGGTACTTTGGTGGGATATAATACAGACTGTGCAGGTATTGAAAAAGCCCTTGACCAATTAGATTCAAATGCTGCCAGCGCACTTATTTTCGGTACGGGCGGTGCTGCGAAGGCCGTTCACTACGCCCTTAATCAACGCGGTATATCGTCAAAGATGCTCACTAGGAAGCCCGGCCCCTTAAACTACAGCACTTTGTCCCCTGAAGATTTCAAATCGCACAAACTGTGGATCAACTGTACACCATTAGGTGGACCGAAATACAAGGAAGAGCATTTACCCCTACCAAATGGGGTTTTAAGCCCGGAATTCGCGATATTTGACCTAATTTACCATCCGCTTCCAACGCCACTTCTGAAGACTGCAAATGATGCAGGCGCCCGAACTGTAGATGGAAGAATAATGTTAACTGAGCAAGCGAGAAAAGCATGGGAATTGTTCCGTGCCGCTTACTACAAAAATTTGTAGACGATGATGCAAGAAGATCAAGAACAGCAGACCAGTCCAGAACTGAACGAGACGCCAAACCCGGAAACGAATACGGAAGCTGTTGCTGAGACTAAAATTGAACCTACTGAGGTAACTCTTTCCGAGGCTTCGGAGGAAGAAAACGAGGAAGTTAAAGCGGTCGAGGCAGAGGAAGATCACGAAGCGCCAAAAGATAAAAAATTGGCCATTCCAGATTTTGATGCATTGAGCATCGAAGCTGCTTTGGAAAGCATCGAAAAGCACATCAAAGAATTCGAACCACAGCGCATTAAAGGCATTGTAGAAAGTGGTAGATCGCGAATCTTACAAGAGTTAAATGCAGAAAGAGATACTGCAAAGGCGACCTACCTAGAGGAAGGCGGCAACATCATAGACTTTGAGTTTGATCAACCGCAGCGCAAAACATTAGGCATTCTTTACGGAGGATACCGCGATAGATTGCGTTCACATTATGCTCAATTGGAAGCCGAGTTAAGTAACAATCTAGCTGTAAAAATGGCCATTATCGAAGAGGTAAAAGCCTTACCGATGGTTGAGGGTTCAGCAAAAGATAAATACGAAACATTCAAAGGGTTACGCGAGCGCTGGAATCAAACGGGTCTAGTACCGAAAGCCGATGCGCGCACAGTTTGGGCAAACTACAACCACCACGTAGACAACTTCTTCAACTTTTTACGTTTGGCGTACGATCTTATTGAAAAAGACTACCAAAATAATTACGACGAAAAAGTTGCCTTGTGCCAAGCATTAGAGGATAAAATACAGGACGGTGCAAGCACTGGGCTATTCCGAACGTTGCAACAGACGCACAGTAGATGGAAAAGAATTGGTCCAGTTCCTAGGGAACATAAAGACGCTTTGTGGGACAGATTAAAAGCTGCAACCGCAAAAGTGCACGAGCTTCGTGACCAGTACAATGAGAACCTTCTAGAGATCAATGCATCGAAGATTGCTGCTAAAAAAGTGGTCGTGGAGAAAATTGAAGCATTGACCGCAGAACTTCCTACAAAACACAGCGGATGGCAAAAAGCCAGTAAGGCACTTGAAGAATTACGTGCAGAATTTAAAGCCATAGGTTTTGTAAAAAGTGAAGACAACAATAGCGTTTGGGAGGCTTACAAAGCAGCACAACGCAACTTCAATCATACCAAAAACGAATTCTACAAGGAAGAAAAAATACGCCAACGCGAGAGTTTAGAAAAGAAAAAAGGCTTGATTGCTCTAGCTGAAAGCCTAAAAGACTCCGATGATATTGTAGGAGCGTCACAACAACTCAAAAAGGCCCAAGCCGACTGGAAAAACACGGGTTACGTCCCAAAAAAAGAAGGGGATAAATTATGGGAAGCCTTTAGAGCAGCGTGCAATCACTTCTTCGATCGCCTTAAAGGGGAACGCAAAGCAAAGGCCGCGCAGGACAACGCTGTAGTCGACGCTAAACAAAAAGCGCTGGCAGATTTAAAGAAGGCAGAAATAGGAACTATTGAAGAGGCCATCACAGCAAGCGAGCAATTCTCTGCTCTTGGTGTACTGACTGGCCGTAATAAAAAGATTGATGAAGATTTCGAGGCCCTACTTTCGGAGAAAGTGAGTGCTTTAGGATTAGAACCTTCTGTTCTTGAGCGCACAATGTTCGAAGCTAAGGTTAAAGCACTAGTTGAGGCAGACGACCAAGACGGCTTACACCGACAACGCAGCTGGATCCGTGAGGAAATGGATAAAGCCAAAAAAGAATTGCACCAACTCGAGAATAATATTGCATTCTTTTCTGGAGCCAAAGGTAATCCCCTACTCGATGCTGCTTTAGGTAAAATTGAAGCGCATAAAGCCCGAGTAGAAGAACTAACCGTTCTACGTAAATTATTCAACAGCTTATTGAAATAGTCGAGGATGGAGTTTAAGCTGAAAGCCCCTTTTGAGCCCATGGGGGATCAACCGCAGGCTATTACTGAACTTGTGGAAGGCTTGAACGACGGAATCGCTGATCAAGTGTTATTGGGTGTCACTGGATCCGGTAAAACCTTTACGGTAGCCAACGTGATTGAGCGGACGCAACGCCCAACATTAATTTTATGCCATAATAAAACGCTGGCGGCACAACTCTACGGGGAGATGAAAGAATTCTTTCCAGAAAATGCCGTGGAATACTTTGTAAGTTATTATGATTATTACCAGCCTGAGGCCTACGTGCCGTCCTCAGGACTGTACATTGAGAAGGATTTAAGCATTAATGACGAGATAGAGAAGCTGCGTTTGAGCACGACATCTTCGCTACTATCCGGTCGCCGCGACGTTATCGTAGTTGCTTCAGTTTCTTGTCTCTATGGGATGGGAAATCCAGAGGCTTTCAATAATTCCGTAGTTGACCTTAAAGTTGGCGAGGTTATTTCGCGTCAAGCGTTACTGCACAAATTTGTCAATGCCCTCTATGCAAGGACTACTGCTGAATTTAAACGAGGCTCTTTTAGAGTAAAGGGCGATGCTGTTGATGTATTCCCCGCGTACGCAGAAACTTTTTTTCGAATCAGTTTCTGGGGCGATGAGGTGGAAAGCATAGAGCATATGGATCCAATAAGCGGTTCGAAGATTGAAAACATGAGTGAGATGCGCCTCTTCCCTGCGAATCTATTCGTGACAGAAAAGGATCAACTGCAAAACGCCATTCATCACATTCAAGACGACCTGATGAGTCAGGTAGATCACTTCAATCAAGTCGATCGACGAGTGGAGGCAAAACGACTCGAAGAACGAACCAACTTTGATCTTGAAATGATTAGAGAATTGGGCTATTGTTCGGGTATCGAAAACTACTCCCGTTACCTTGACGGACGAGCACCTGGGGTGCGCCCATTCTGTCTACTGGATTACTTTCCGGAAGATTTTATTCTCGTTGTAGATGAAAGTCACGTGACTTTACCTCAGGTACGAGCCATGTATGGCGGTGACCGCTCGAGAAAAGAAAATCTTGTTGAATACGGCTTTCGTCTGCCGGCGGCGATGGACAATCGTCCACTAAAGTTTGAAGAATTCGAAAAATTACGTGGACAAGCCCTCTTTGTTAGTGCGACGCCTGCAGATTACGAGCTTACTTTGAGCGGCGGCGTATATGCTGAACAAGTCATTCGTCCGACAGGACTTTTAGATCCAATCGTGGAGGTTCGTTCGACAGAAAATCAAGTCGACGATCTAATGGATGAGATTCGTAAGCGTACAGCACTAGACGAACGTACACTTGTTACCACGCTGACAAAGCGAATGGCCGAAGAATTAACGAAATACCTTACTAGATACGATATACGGTGTCGATACATTCACAGTGATGTAGACACGATGGAGCGCGTAGAGATAATGCGTGATTTGCGCTTAGGCGTTTTCGATGTGCTTATAGGAGTAAATCTCTTACGAGAAGGTTTAGATTTCCCTGAGGTAAGTTTAGTTGCTATTTTGGATGCAGATAAAGAAGGTTTTCTGCGAAGTGAACGTTCACTGGTCCAAACCATAGGTCGAGCGGCGCGTAATGTGAACGGTAGAGCCATATTATATGCGGATAAAACCACCGATAGTATGAGGGCGACTATGGACGAGACCGAACGTCGCAGGGAAAAACAAGATGCCTTCAATCAGGCCCATGGTTTAAAGCCTACGGCATTGAAAACCAGCAGGGCAGAAATTCTAGCGAAATCCGGTGCCGTGAGCAGGAACATGGATTACGAAATCAGTCGAGACCAGCAAAAGTCGGCGGAGAAAGCCATGAATTACTACACGCCTGAAGATCTTGAAAGCGAAATACGTACGACACGAAAGGCTATGGAATCTGCTTCTAAAAGTTTAGATTTTATTGAAGCCGCAAGATTACGCAACGCGCTTATTGAACTCGAAGCGAAACGAGAGAAGCGTTAATCACAGGTAATGTGCTACTCCCAGTGCTAGCGTCCATACTTGACGTCCATCCATGCGCTGATCCATATAAACGGTAGGTGTCCACTCCCACCGGTCATTCATTGGGACTTCGCCTTCGATACCAATTCTTACAATAGGTTTCCATATCCCATTTTCAACAGTCAAGCCAGGTCCAGCACCTAGTATGAGGTTATGGTTGATTCGATAAAAAACATCTACCGTAGAGACTAAGGGCGTTTTAAGCAACACCTCTTCTCCGATATCATTTAAAATGAGGTAGTTCTCCAATTCGATATCACTATGCCAGCCCAAAGACCAACGATCGGACAAATGGTAATCTACATCCCATCCCCAAGTCGGCACAAACAAGACCCCGCCATCGACTTCTGGAACTACACCATGCCCCATTAAAACTGCAATTCTAAGCGGGTGACGGTGGTGATGCGGATCAGGTGCTAAAACATGATGCTCCTGCGCCATCAAAGATGCGCTGAAGCTAAAGAGGAGTAGCGTATAGTTCAATATCTTCATACGGTAAAACTTGATTCAAATTTCCTACTTTGGTCAGCAATCATCATAACTTATATCACGCTCATGCTTTTAATTATACTAGGACTGGGAGGAGTGTTTTTTGGAATGGCCTACCTCATTACTGAGGGCAATGCATCAATGCTTTTAAGTGGCTACAATACCATGAATAGCGATGACCAGAAGTCCTTTCCTTTGAAGGAATACCTCGTAGATTTTAAGCGATTTCACCAACGTTTTGGTGCCGGGTTTACCGCCTTAGGTCTACTCCTCTATGTTGTAAATGAGGATTGGCTCGGTTACCATTTAGGTATAACCCCCCTCTTGGCTTACCTCTATTTCTTTTGGCAAACGCGTAAGTATTCGCTGGTGCAGTCGAAAAATACTAAGAACCAATTTTGGATTGGATTCACCGTACTGCTAACCACTTTAGTCGTTGTAGTGGGTCTGCTGGTCTGGTCGGACAAAAAGAACACGTTGATTTGGACCGATCAATCGATAGAAATCGAAGGACCTTACGGTGTTGTCATTCCATTTGAAACTATCGAATCGATAGCGCTTCTAAACGAATTGCCTGAAATCAGCTCAAGGCTGCACGGATACTCCACAGGAAGAGTCGCTAAAGGAAAATTCAAGGGAGCTCAAGATGTGCCCTACCACCTCCTTTTAGACAAGCCTTACGGGAAAATACTACAAATCAACTGTACAGGAGAAGATCCGGTACTCCTCGCTCTTGACGGTGTAGATGAAGTGGCGCTTGAAAAACAGTTAAAAGCGCGGCTAAGAGATTGAATTAGTCCTCGAAAGAATATTCAAAAGCAGCAACATCCTCCTTATACAACTTCTCAACTGCAGCGATCAATTCTGGCGTATAGTAGGCACGGTAATTTTTCGATTTAATTTTATCACCAGCCTTAAAGACTAACGCTGGCCAAGTTTCCGGACGTTTAATAAAACGGTTACCAAACTTTTTAAGCGAACGGACGCCGCCTTTAGCTGCACTCTTGTTTTTATGTGGCAGGCTTTTCACAGGAAGGCTGAGCGCGGTGCACACCTTCGCAAAATCATCCTGTAAATGCTCAAATTTGCCGATGAAATCTGCTTTATTTTCCCCGTCTACAAAGAAAAATTCGCGCTGCGGTCCATAAAACCAGCGCTCCTCTTCAATGAGTTGGGGTAATTTAAAATGAACAAATTCTTCAAACGACATGAGGTAATGATGCCCATGAAACTTATAAAACGAAACCGCACGTGACCATGGATTGCGAACAAATCCAAACTTTTTTTTTTTTTTTTTCTAAGTGTAAGTGTGCTAGTCGCGGTGGACCAATTTTATCCGCTTCATTTGGCGTCAATAACAGCGGCAGTCGTTCCTCCCACTCCAAACCGTGGAGGTCTAGAAAAAATGCCTCGACACTTTGGCCTGCAGCTTTGGGGACATGTATAAAAAGGGCATTGAACTTATGAGAAATCATTGTCCCAAAGGTAACGAACCTGTCATGGAATGCCAATAAAATAGCGGGAAACCTGAAAATCAGCGCACCTATGTGTGATTAAAAACCGTTGAGCAGAATCACGAAAATGCTATTCGTATTTATCAAATATTTTCTCGTAAAACGGCGAGGATAATGAGGAATCGAACGTAGTTAAGAAGGAGGAGTAACTGAGATAGGAAAGTAAAAATCGTTTATCTGTGATCCATGGAGGAAGGAATTTAGGCGGTGCTACGATTCCCAATTCTGAAAGCTTTTTAAGTGTCGGTAAATCTGCGATATCTAGTTTTCCAACGAACAGCAAATCCAAATAATCAAACTTTCCTTTAGCCACTGCTAGACGCAAGAAATTATGCACATCAGCAAGTCCTTCGAGATAGACGATATCCTTAGTAAACGGCGCTCCTCCGCTGATTACACCACCCCTGAATACGCGTTTCGCATTCTGGTACGATTGCTCAGGATGGTCCGTTCGTTCTAAAAAGAATCGGTAAACATCTATAAAATCTGCTCCATCAATGGCATGCTGAATGGCAAGAACACGATCAGAAAGCCGCCGTAGTCGGTCCAGATCTATGTTCCCGGTAATGAATTCCGCAAATACAGCCAATCCCTCCTGCGTTGCAGTGGTTCCCGCATGTCCTTCAACTAGAATTTTCATCGTAGGCTGAAGAAAACCATTAATGGAGGTTGCAACATGGACGTAGGCCTCATGTTGGATCAATTGGTCTACATCTTTATCATTGAATTTTGCTGTAGGACGAATAGCAATACGACGCCTTCCTGCAAGCGCATTAGATGCGAGCGTAGCATCCATAACTACCTCAGGAGCAAATTCTCCAAACATTCCATCAACCGCTTCACGCATTTTCTGAGCCAACACCTTCGCACTAACATTAGGTGCATCTAGTGCTCCCAAATCCTCCTTCTTGACCCGAATAAATAAACGATCAAAATGGTCGGCGAGGTCATAAATGGTTGAACTCCCGTTTTGAAGTTCATTTTTTGGAACCCCATACAAATCCTTTGAATGTTCAAAGAATTCAGATGTTCCGCGTGTAGCTAATAAATGGGCACTACTCTCCAGTTTATCAGCAATACGACCAGCATACTTCTTAATATGTGGTACTTCAGCGATAAGCTTGCGAATGGATTTGATACGTGCCAGCACTGGTGCTGCATCATATTTTGGATATTCTACAAAAGGTAAACGCTGTGCATTGTGACGAAAGAACTCCTGTTGAATCTTATCATCCCATGCAATATTGCGAAGGATTTTAACATCTTCAGTAATGGCTAAAAGCGCATCATTTACCGCTAAAATTTTTTGAATAGCAACCTCGTTGGTCATGTATATACCCGAATAAAATGGGCCGAACGAAAGTAAGAAAAAGGTAGATTGGTTGCGTGTAAACCGATTACAATAATCCCAAACTTTGAGCCAAAATTAAGTCCTCGGGCGTGTTGACTTCCGGAACAGCGTGTGGAACCATCGCTACATCTATTTTGTAGCCATTATGGATAAAATCTAACTGTTCAAGCGATTCCTGTAGTGCCAATTCTGAGCGAAAATCGCCTTCATAGTCAGTGGCAAAGGATCTCTTGTAGGCATATAGCCCCAAATGGCAGAGCTTACTTTTCGCTGGCACCCCAGCAACCGAATACGGGATGGGATACCTACTAAAATAGACTCCTTCGCCCTTCTTATTGCGAATGACCTTTACCGTATGCTCGTCCTTCTCCCCTAATTCTTCATAAGCGACGGTCGCGACAGGATTCGTATCTACCGCCTCTACTACTGTTTTAAGATAGGATAACGGTAGAAAGGGTTGATCTGCTTGTAGATTCACAACAATGTCCCAATCGCCTTCAACAGTTTTGGCGGCTTCAAAGACACGAGCACTGCCACAAGGATGCTCAAAGGAAGTGGGTATGGAGGCTATTCCACGCTGTTCACACAAATCAAGAATTTCAGGATTCGGTGTAGCAACAAAGACCTTCAAAAAGACACCCGAGCGTTGCGCAATGTGGTATACACGTTCAAACATGAGCATGCCTTGAATATCCGTAAGTATTTTATTCGGAAATCGCGTAGATTCTAGGCGAGCGGGAATGATACAGATTGCTTTAACCATGGATATCGTAGAATTGGACCACTCCTTTTAATTGTTGCGGTGAACCCACCAACACCGTCACTATTTTCCTTTCACGGAACAATCGATCCATCTCGCTTAACCCCATATTTTCATCAATAAAAATTGGAGTTTTAGAACCCATATCGCGTGCGAACAACGCATGATGATTTTCAGTCGTAGCCATTGCACGGCGTATATCTCCATCGGTAATAACGCCTTGAATATTCGTTGAAGTACCCACTCCTACAAGTCCTAAACGACCCTCAGAAATACGCAACAATACTTCGTTCAAATTCGCCTCCGGCGCCACGAGCGGTACGTCAGTTAGCATCACATCTTTCGCTTTGGTCAAAAGACTACGGCCCAATGCCCCACCCGGATGGAATTGGGCAAAATCATCTTTCGAGAATTTCTTCAACTCCATCAATGCTGCACAAATGGCATCACCCATAACAAGCGCTGCAGTAGTACTCGTAGTTGGTGCTAAATTTAAAGGACAGACTTCTTTATCTACTTTACATTCCAGATGAACCGTCGCAAAACTCGCGAGCGAACTGTCATTAGAATGAGATACCCCTATGACTTGTTTACTACGACTGTATTTCAAAAGGTTGAGGAGTTCAGGTGTCTCTCCTGAGTTCGACAAAGCGAATAGTATATCATTTACTTCGATCATGCCTAAATCGCCATGGTAAGCCTCACCGGGATGAACGAAAAACGACGGTACTCCTGTACTAGAAAATGTTGCAGCAAGCTTTCGTGCAATAATTCCACTCTTCCCCATTCCAGTAAAGACCAATTTTCCGGACATACCTAGAATGAGCTCAACTGCCTTTTGATAGTCATTTGAATCCCTATGCGCTAAATCTAAAAGCGAATTTGCTTGGGCCTCAATAGACCGTATGATGAGTGCATTAATTTCCATGTATGCGTTTTAATACTTCTTTAAATACGCCCGCACCACCCTTAGTTTTGAGCTGAACATCGCAAATCTCGAGCAGCGCCTGCGCTGCGTCATTCACGGCGTATAAATGGCCACACTCTGAACGCACCACGCAATCGTTGGTATCGTCTCCTACGAATAGGGTTTCATGCACGGCGACGCCATATTGTTCGCGTAAAGCAGCCACAGCTTCGGCCTTATCGCTAATATTCATTTGACAGAAATCCAGGCCTAATTCTTCTGTACGTCGCAGTAAAGCTGCGGAGCCACGGCCGCTAACCACACCAAATTTGACACCTTCCGACATAAGCGCTTTAATCGCAGTACCGTCTTTCACATTGAATACTTTCAGCACCTCCCCTTCGGCCCCGTAATAGAGCTTGCCGTCGGTGAGCACACCGTCACAATCTGAAATGATCAATCGTATCATAGCAAGTCTTTAATCAAAGCTTCAAGATCACTGAGCTTAAGCATGTTGGGACCGTCCGACAACCCCTGATCGGGGTTTGGATGCGTTTCAATGAAAAAGGCGTTCGCCCCCCATAGCTTCGCAGTTTTGGCGAAGAATGGTACATATGTGCGGTTGCCCCCAGTGGTCCCCTCATTACTCTGCGTCTCTTGCGCACTGTGTGTACAGTCCATGACCACATGATCTGTTAAGGCGGCAAGTTTCTGAATATTTCTAAAATCTACGACTAATTCACTTGGTCCAAACAAGGTGCCTCGCTCCGTCAACCAAACCTGCTCATTGCCTGTGGACTTCACCTTATTGACGGCGAACTGCATTTTCTCGGCATTTAAGAATTGGGCTTTTTTGATATTTACAATCTTCCCGGTTTTCCCTGCTTCAATCAACATGTCTGTCTGACGGCATAGGAAGGCGGGAATTTGTACCATATCCACGCGGTGACCGTATCCAGCAATCTGTTCTGGCGTATGAAAGTCAGTGGTAATGGGTAAACCAAACTCTTCACGAACAGCTTCAAGCATGGCAATGCCCTTTTCTATCCCGGGACCGCGGAAGCTACTCAAGCTTGTACGATTCGCCTTATCAAAGCTCGCTTTGAAGTAAATCTCTACGTTGAGTTCTCTTTTAATACGAGCCAATTCCCCTGCGACTTCTCGCAACAGCTCAGGGCTCTCAATCACACAGGGTCCAGCAATGATAGTCATGTAAGCAATCTTTCGTTGGGTGCAAGTATAAACGTATGCCTGCGGTATTACGTATCAAAAGTAGGGAAAGATGGTTGAACGCTTGTATTGTGGAGATTTTCTATTTATTCGCAATACTTGACAATCTCCCTCTCTAGGGGCTAACTTTTCATATACGAAGTTGTGCAGCGTAAAGTATGGAGGAAAGGCCTTGGGCTATTTCGAATGTATCCCTACTCATTTCTCTTTAGAGGTGCGAGAAGCAAATAGAAAATCCAGGCGAACCAGGAGATGAACAAAACAGCTAAAATCCAGGCCAGCTTTTCATTGCCTGAGGTTTTGCTTGAGGACAAGATCGAGAGGATCGGTAATAACCAAACAAAAATGATTAATACAAAAAAGAGGAGTAGAGTCATAGATTCAAACGCCATCGTTTATGCTGGACAAGTATTGTATATAACCTCGTATCAGCAGAGGTCGTTTTGGTTTCCTTCAAGATAACCAAAAGGACGATGCGCCCGGATATGAGTTATATACGTTGTTAGCTACCGTTAACTTTTGTGTAATTCAGTTACATCCGCTAATAGGGACTCAA
>P_2C_Liq_2_UnCtyDRAFT_1000002_pt1 | contig 97377 bp, 111 predicted proteins | sample Pon2CUnioCityCA_FD_10236 | JGI IMG/M metagenome (IMG submission 10236) | reverse complement strand
GGATTGTCATGTTGGAACGGATAAAATTAATTAAACGTGTCAAGAAAATCAAAAGCGAGTAATCGCTAAATTAATATACATACGTAATGCTTAATTTTTATCTGTAAAAACCAATAGTTCTCAAATAATTAATAAATAGGTGCCAAGGGAATATGCGTACAAACCGTCTAACTTTAAAAGCATTTAAGTAGATGGCCATCTCTTAGGACTAAGAAAGAATGAATAAAGAGCCGGTTAATGTGCTAATATTGGGTTTGTGATGGTTCATGATTTACCCTTCGATATGGGGCGATTTATGGCCATAATACTCAAAAACTCCGAAGTTCTGTAACCGTCATTAAAATAACCTTGCAATAAAAATCGCATTATAATATAATCTTTTATGCGCCTTTTGGAGGGGTAGCGAAGTGGTTAAACGCGGTAGACTGTAAATCTACTCCCTCAGGGTTCGGCGGTTCGAATCCGTCCCCCTCCACCATTATGGGCTGTCGCCAAGTGGTTAAGGCATCGGACTTTGACTCCGACATCGATGGTTCGAATCCATCCAGCCCAGCCATTTTAAAGCAATGTCCGGATGATTAACAAAGACGCCAATCGCGCATTGACAGTACCAATGTATAAGTGTAAAATAAGTTTCGCGTTTCAAAATGGTTAGGGGCCTGTAGCTCAGCCGGTTAGAGCGCACGCCTGATAAGCGTGAGGTCGATGGTTCAAGTCCATTCAGGCCCACCATTTTAAAAACTTAATACCCGGGGCCTTAGCTCAGCTGGGAGAGCGCCTGCTTTGCAAGCAGGAGGTCGGCGGTTCGATCCCGCTAGGCTCCACCATCTCTTTTTTTGGAGGATTAGCTCAGTTGGGAGAGCACCTGCCTTACAAGCAGGGGGTCACTGGTTCGAGCCCGGTATCCTCCACCACGCCGGAATAGCTCAGATGGTAGAGCAACTGACTTGTAATCAGTAGGTCACGGGTTCGACTCCTGTTTCCGGCACCAGAATGAGTCCTGTTAGCTCAGTTGGTAGAGCAACTGACTTTTAATCAGTGGGTCAGAGGTTCGAGTCCTCTACAGGACACCACTTTATTTGCCTGGGTGGCGGAATAGGTAGACGCGTTGGACTTAAAATCCAATGGTCGTGAGACCGTGCCGGTTCGATTCCGGCCTCAGGTACCAACACAGTATTTGCAACAACCGTAACCTAAGCTCGACTGGGAGAGCACTTGCCTTTAGGGCATTGAGGTCTACGGAGATTCCGCTAGGCAGTCCAAACCCAGTACCTAATGTTTGGCGGTGTAGCTCAGATGGCTAGAGCGTTCGGTTCATACCCGAAAGGTCAGGGGTTCGACTCCCTTCGCCGCTACCAAGTATGGACCCGTAGCTCAGTTGGTCAGAGCTGCCGGCTCATAACCGGTTGGTCGCAGGTTCGAATCCTGCCGGGTCCACCAAATATGAAATATCGTCACGGAGGAATACCCAAGTCTGGCTGAAGGGAACGGTCTTGAAAACCGTCAGGGCGGGAAACCGTCGCGGGGGTTCGAATCCCTCTTCCTCCGCCATACAAGTTAAGACCCATATATCGCGGGGTGGAGCAGTCTGGTAGCTCGTCGGGCTCATAACCCGGAGGCCGTAGGTTCAAATCCTACCCCCGCAACCAATTTGGTCCAGTGGTGTAGCGGTTAACATGCCTGCCTGTCACGCAGGAGATCGCGGGTTCGATTCCCGTCTGGACCGCCAATAAGGCTCAGTAGCTCAGTTGGTAGAGCAACGGATTGAAGATCCGTGTGTCGGCAGTTCGATTCTGTCCTGAGCCACCACCCCCCTGTAAAATTAAGCGAAGGCTTAATTTTTTTTTATTTTTTTTCAAGTAAAAACAGGGACTTCTCATAATGGTATTAAGTGAGGAGGGCCGTATGAATCTAAAAAATAATGCAATGATCGGCTTTAATTCACCCAAAGAGTTTTTTGAGTTTTACACATCACTAGGAATCTTACATGAATGGAAAATCGTTACCGGTAAGATGAACGACCGAGGAGAACGTATCGAGAATCGCGGATACGTCCACACCTTGAGAAAGTTATTTAAAGAAAAAAAGTTATTTCGGCGTATGGTATCGATTGCAGAAATCGTCTCATTTCTAGATGAATACCATCTTTTGAAACGCATCTTAGTCACACTCAAGAAAAAACTAGATCCAGAGCAGTACACGTCCCTTAAAATATTTCTTGAATATAAAATCCCGTATTCTAAAAATCGGCGGATAGACATCATTTTTCAATACGGAAAAAAATTGTTGTTATTTGAATTTCGCGTCTCAGCGACTTTCCCAAATCAAAGTGCAATGTGGCAGAAAAAAGAGCTTGAGTTGATGATCTACAAAGAATTTATGATGAATTATCTACCTAAGGACTACCAACTGTATTTGTATGCGTTTATAGGTATGCCAGAATATCATCACAATCAAAAAATCGAAAAACACATCATGTATAATAAGACCAATATAGATTTCTTTGTGGATTACATGATGACGTACTTGTTTGATCAACTGCAACGTCCCGAAGAATTCAATCTACTTAAGGACTGATGATGAAAATATTGCTCACAAACGATGATGGTATTGAGTCTTCTCGCTTACATATTGCAGAAAATGCACTTTTGAAGCTTGGCCATAAGGTGCACGTGGTTGCACCGAAATATGAGCAATCAGCGAAAAGTATGGCGATGACAACACGTGGCGTTGACTATGAAAAAATTGATGATCTACATTACGCGGTCCTAGGAACTCCAGTTGATTGTGTAAACTTTGCCTTACAAGGGTTGAACTTAGTTCCTGATTTCGTTATTTCCGGTATTAATAATGGATTTAATTTAGGCATTGATATCTATTACTCAGGGACAGTTGGTGCAGCTTTCCAAGCGCAATACCATGAGTATCCATCAATTGCGTTTTCAGCGGATTACCGGTTTGATGGAGATCTAAGTGCGGTGTTTACGAAAACCTTGATGAATATTATTGCAGATAATTTACTCGACAAAGCTTATGTCATCAACATCAACTTCCCACCAAATATCGTCGGTGAGTCATATGTAGAAACAACCCCCGTCTCATTTAAATCAGCTCTCGAGGGAACTTTAACTGATAATCACTTTTCTTATCGCCGGCATATTATCGACCAACCTTTAGCTGCGGATACGGATTATTTTAATTACTTGAATGGGCGAATTACACTGTCAAAACTCGCCCTGCGTTTAAAAGATCAAAGGAGTTAGTTGGCATGATTCATACGTTTTCTGAAATTGCGCCACTTCAATCCATCTTGATGCATCGCCCGGGCGCTGAGATTGAAAATTTAGTTCCCCATTTGCTCAGTGAATTTTTATATGAGGATATCCCGTATTTAGCGTCGGCCCAAAAAGAGCACGACGCATTTGCACGCACACTTAAAGATCAAGGCGTTGAGGTTTTCTATATTGAAAGACTTGTCGAGGAGGCCATTACTGCAGACAACCGCACTGGTTTAATTGATGCCTACTTGCAGGTTTCCAACATTCGCAATCAAGAAACGCTGGCCCTATTAAAAAATTATTTACAGGCGTTCCCGGTAAACCGGATGGTCCAAACCATGATTTCAGGCATCTTAATTAAAGAGATTTATCCAGATGCNTCCATTGATTTGCAGTCTTTTCATGAAGATGATCCTTTCATTATTTACCCAATGCCTAACTTAATGTATCAACGTGACCCGATGGTGACGCTAGGCAAAGGCGCGATAATTGCGAATTTGTCATCAACCATTCGGGCCAAAGAAGCCTTGCTGCCAACGTTTGTATTTGCCGAGCACCCCAGCTTTAAAGGTGTGAAAGAACACATTTACTTCGATGGAACGAATGATTTTTCATTAGAAGGGGGCGACCTCTTAGTGCTGAATGACGAAACTGTCATCATTGGTATTTCAAAGAGAACCCATCCGATTGCTATTGAGCAACTCTCAATGAAGTTACTAAAGCACAGTGATTTTAAAAAAGTCCTCGCGTTAAAGATTCCAAGGAATCGGGCATTTATGCATTTAGACACGATTTTGACCCAAGTCGATCATTACAGTTTCCTGTATCATAAAAGTGTGTTTGACCTCACCCATGTTTTTTCTTTCACGATGAAACAGGAAACTTTAGAAGTTCATGAATTTAAACAACCGATTCAACACGTCTTGGAAAATGAGCTTCAACATAGTGTCAAGATGATTCAATGTGGAGGCGACGATATTATCTCAAGTGCCCGTGAACAATGGAACGATGGGGCCAACTCACTCGCCATTGCACCAGGAAAAGTCATCATGTATACGCGCAATCAAAATACCAATGATGCCTTAGAAAAAGCCGGCATCGACGTAATAACTATCGAAGCGTCAGAACTTTCTAGAGGGCGCGGAGGCCCGCACTGTCTAACCATGCCTCTAAGACGCCAATAAAAACTTAAAAAAAGGCTTGCATAGGCCTTTTTTATTTGATATATTATTCAAGACTCTGCCTGAGTCACGGCTGTGAAACGGGAGGTTAATGATACACTGGAAGGCGTTGTCTTAAAGTGTTGAAAATTTCCGTGGAGCAAGTCTATACCAGAATATAGGCGAAAGGAGACCATATGCCAGCTCAACAAATTAGAATCCGACTTAAGTCATATGATCATCGTTTACTCGATCAATCTGCGAAAAAAATTGTAGATACTGCACTTAAAACCGGTTCAAAGGTTTCGGGACCAATTCCGTTGCCGACGAAAAAAGAGGTGTTCACGGTATTACGTTCTGTTCACATTAACAAAACATCGCGTGAACAATTTGAACGTCGGACACACAAAAGACTCATCGACATTTTGCAACCAACTCCGCAAACCATTGATAGTCTCATGCATTTAGATTTACCCTCAGGCGTCGATATAATTCTCAAATAACATATTAAAACACTATAAGGAGGTGTCTCATGGCCAAAGGTATCTTAGGAACCAAACTTGGTATGACCCAAGTGTTCAATGATGCAGGGAAACTCGTTCCTGTGACAGTTGTTCAATGTGATCCCAACGTTGTCTTACAGAAGAAAACAACTGAAACAGATGGTTACGAAGCTGTTAAACTCGGTTTCAAAAACAAACGTGAAGCCCTTGTTTCAAAACCCGTCAAAGGTCAATTTACCCAAGCAAATGCAAGCCCTAAGCGCTACATCAAAGAGATTGCAGGAAAAGAACTCAGCCTTTTTGAAGTAGGTCAAGAGATCAAAGTCAACATATTTAATGAAGGCGATGCAGTTGATGTCACCGGACGATCCAAAGGTAAAGGATTCCAAGGGGTCATCAAACGCCATAATCAACACCGTGGACCTATGTCACACGGATCCCACTACCATCGTTTACCTGGTTCAATGGGAAGCATTGATCCGAACCACGTAAGACCTGGTAAAAATCTTCCAGGCCACATGGGATTTGAAATGGTTACCATTCAAAACCTAGAAATTGTCAAAGTAGATGTTCAAGAAAACTTGTTACTCGTTAAAGGTAACGTCCCAGGACCTCGCAAAGGTCTCATCGTTATTAAAAACGCGGTCAAACACGATAAAGAACTTGAGCCATTAAACCCGAATGACTTCGTGGTAGAAGCTGCCGCTGAAGAAATGGTCGAAGAAACACCGGCTGCCTCTGAAGAGGTACCTGCAGAAGTTGCTGCACCAGAAGAAGCAACTCCAGAAGCTGCTCCTGAAGAATCTGCTAAAGCTGCACCCGCAGACCCTGAAGTTGCCGCTGAAGAAGCGCCGGCTGCCAGTGAAGAAGTCACCGAAGAAGTGCCCGCTGCGAGCGAAGAAGCTCCTGCAGAAACAGCCTCATCTGACTCTGACACTGAAGAAGCGTCAGCCGAGTCAGATGCGGAGAAAAAATAGTGTTTGGTTCGAAGGAGGTCAATCATGCCTAAGTTAGATGTATTAAATCAAGCCGGAAAAAAAGTAACGCAAGCAACATTGAGTGATGATGTATTTGGCATCGAACCGAACCAACAAGTACTATTCGATGTGATCAAAGCTCAGCGAGCTGCGATGCGCCAAGGAACGCACAGCGTAAAAAACCGTGGTGAAGTTCGTGGTGGAGGTCGTAAACCATGGCGTCAAAAAGGAACCGGGCGTGCGCGTCAAGGATCCATTCGTTCTCCGCAATGGAGAGGCGGCGGCGTTGTATTTGGACCGACTCCTAGAGATTACAGTTTTAAAGTCAACCGTAAAGTTAGACGTTTAGCCCTTCGCTCAGCACTCTCAGCGAAAGTGGCAGATCAGAACTTTGTGTTACTTGATGCACTTGCTCTTGAAGCAATTAAAACAAAAACAATGGAAAGTGTTTTAAATCAACTTAACCTTTCTGGAAAAATACTCATCATCCTTGATCAATTGGATGAAAAAGTGTTGCTCTCTGCGCGTAATATTCCCGGTGTCTTCGTCACAACCGCTGATCAAGCAAGCGTGTACGAATTAATGAATGCGAAGACATTGTTAGTTACTCAAGCAGCTGCTCAACGCCTTGAGGAGGGACTTAAATAATGTTAGCTAGTGAAATTGTTAAACGTCCACTAATTACCGAAAAAAGCATGCAACTGGTTGAAACGCTCAATCAATATACATTTGAGGTTGATAAGCGTGCCAACAAAGTTCAGATCAAACATGCCGTCGAAGAATTATTCGATGTCACTGTAACTAGCGTTAACGTAATCAACACGGCTCGTAAACCAAAAAGAGTCGGGCAACACCAAGGCTTTAAGGCTGAGAAATCAAAAGCCATAGTGACACTCAAAGCCGATGACAAAATCGAAATCTTTACGGCTTAGTAAGGTAAGGAGGAATTCAGCATGGCTCTTAAAAAATACAAACCGATGACAAACGGAACCCGCCATATGACCTCCCTTGATTACTCGGAAATCACCAAAACAACTCCTGAAAAATCACTACTCGTAAAACTTAATAAAACTTCAGGCCGAAATAATCAAGGTAAAATCACCGTCCGTCACCATGGTGGTGGGAACAAGAGAAAATATCGCATCATTGATTTCAAACGAAACAAAGATGGGATTCCTGCAAAAGTTGCAAGTATTGAGTATGATCCAAACCGCTCTGCGAACATTGCATTACTTCACTATGCCGACGGGGAGAAACGTTATATTATCGCTCCTGATGGTTTAAAAGTGGGGACGGTTTTGGAATCTGGCGAAGCAGCCGACATCAAAACAGGCAACGCGAAAACACTCAATAAAATTCCCGTTGGTACGATGATTCACAACATCGAATTGTACCCAGGAAAAGGCGGTCAAGTGGCGCGTGCAGCTGGCGCTGAGGCACAAATTCTTGGACGTGAAGAAAAATACGTATTGGTCCGCTTATCAAGTGGTGAAGTTCGGAAGATTTTAGGCACATGTCGTGCAACGATCGGTGTGGTCGGAAATGAATATTACGAACTCGTCAATATTGGTAAAGCCGGCAAGAATCGCCACCGCGGGATTAAACCGACGGTCCGTGGTTCGGTCATGAACCCACTGGATCACCCGCACGGCGGCGGTGAAGGTAGACAACCAATTGGGCGAAAGAGTCCAATGACCCCTTGGGGAAAACCCGCACTTGGTCTAAAAACCCGTAAAAATCACAAATCTAGCGATCGTTTGATTGTTAGAGGCCGTAAGAAATAAAGAGGAGGAAATTAGATGTCACGATCAATTAAAAAAGGCCCATTTTGCGACGATCATTTAATGTTCAAAGTGGCTCAAATGAACAAAGAAAACAAAAAACGTGTCATTCAGACATGGTCACGACGTTCTACCATTTTCCCTCAATTCGTGGGACACACAATTGCGGTTCACAATGGCAAAGAGCATGTGCCAGTCTACGTGACTGAAGATATGGTCGGTCACAAACTGGGCGAATTTGCCCCAACACGGACTTACCGTGGTCATGACAAAGACAAGAAAGCTATTAGAAAGTAGAGGATGAATATGGAAGTTAAAGCTCAAGCTAAAATGGTTCGTATTTCTTCTCGAAAAGTAAAACTTGTCATTGACTTAATTCGAGGAAAATCGGTGGGCGAAGCGTTTGCAATTTTAGCGCACACACCGAAAGCTGCATCTCCGGTAGTAGAAAAATTACTCCGTTCTGCTGTGGCGAATGCCGAACATAACAATAGTCTTAATCCGGATGATTTATTCGTCAAAGAAATATTTGTGGGTGAAGGTCCTACCCTGAAGCGGATTCGTCCTCGCGCTAAAGGGAGCGCATCACAAATTTTAAAAAGAACCAGCCATACAACGATTGTTGTGGCTGAAAAAGCACAAGGAGGCAGCTAATATGGGTCAAAAAGTAAATCCAGTAGGATTACGCATTGGAGTCATTCGTGACTGGGATTCACGTTGGTATGCCAACGAGGGCGAAGTCGCAGATTTACTCCAAGAAGACATTAAAATTCGTGAAATTTTAGAAGACTTTTATGTCAATGCTGCGGTCTCAACCATTCAAATTGAACGGTTAAAAAACCGCGTAATTCTTACCTTAAATACGGCGAAACCTGGGATGGTAATCGGACGTGAAGGTAGTTTAAAAAACGAAGCGATTAAACGGTTATCCAAAGTCACTAATAAATCAATAATCTTAAACGTCGTAGAAATTAAAAAACCAGAACTTGATGCCGTATTAGTCGCCGACTCGATTGCTCAGCAATTAGAAAATCGTGCGTCTTTCCGCCGGGTTCAAAAAATGGCCATTCAACGGGCCATGAGAGCCGGTGCTAAAGGGGTTAAAACGTTAGTGTCTGGACGCTTGGGTGGGGCAGAAATGGCTCGTACCGAAGGCTACTCAGAAGGAAACGTTCCACTCCATACACTCCGTGCAGACATCGATTATGCGTTTTCAGAAGCCATGACAACCTACGGTAAACTCGGCGTCAAAGTATGGATCTATAAAGGTGAAATTTTGCCAGCTAAAAGGGAGGCGGAATAGATGTTAACACCGAAACGTACTAAATATCGTCGCCCCCATCGCGTGTCTTATGAAGGCAAAGCGAAAGGTGGCACTCGTGTTGACTTTGGTCAATACGGCTTACAATCACTGGAAGGTGCGTGGATTACGAACCGCCAAATTGAAGCGGCTCGAATCGCGATGACCCGTTACATGAAACGCCAAGGGAAAGTATGGATGCGCATTTTCCCGCACATGGCAAAAACGAAAAAGCCACTGGAAGTTCGAATGGGATCCGGTAAAGGTGCACCAGAAGGATATGTGGCCGTCGTTAAAGAAGGGACTGTAATGTTTGAAATTGGTGGTGTGACTGAAGAAATCGCCAAAGAAGCGCTACGCTTAGCGTCTCACAAACTTCCAGTGTCGACTAAATTTATTCGACGTGAAAGTGGTGATGCATAATGACTGCGCAAGAAATTAGAGACATGGAAACAGAAGCCATTGTGACAGAAATCTCCAACCTTAAGCGGGAACTATTTGATCTGCGATTCCAACAAGCGACAGGTCAACTTACTAACACGGCACGTATCTCAACCTTAAAGCGAATCATTGCACGAATGAAAACCATTCTCAATGAACGTCATGAGCAGTAGAAAGAGGCAAACATGGAAAGAAATCAAAGACGTGTTTTAATGGGAACCGTAGTTTCCAGCAAACCTGACAAAACCATTTCAGTGCTTGTCGAAAGCTACAAAGTTCATCCTATTTATAAAAAGCGTGTAAAACAATCTAAAAAATTTGCGGCCCACGATGCTAATAATCAAGCAAAAGAAGGCGATTTTGTAAAAATTGTGGAAACTCGTCCACTCTCTAAATCAAAACGTTTCCGTTTACTTGAGGTTTTAGATCGTCCCGCCATTCAATAGTCGAGGAGGTCAAACTTATGATTCAACAAGAATCGCGTCTTAGAATCGCCGATAATTCCGGTGCCAAAGAAGTTTTGACAATTAAAGTCCTCGGCGGCAGTAAACGGAAATATGCATCGATTGGTGACGTCATTACGGTCACCGTGAAACAAGCAGCGCCTGGAGGGCAAGTTAAAAAAGGGGAAGTCTTAAAAGCAGTCATCGTCCGCACGAAACGTTCTGTACGTCGTGGTGACGGTAGCTACATTCGCTTTGATGACAACGCTGCTGTAATTATCCGGGATGATAAATCCCCCCGCGGAACACGGATCTTTGGTCCTGTCGCCCGTGAACTCAGAGAAAAAGGGTTTATGAAAATCGTTTCATTAGCCCCTGAAGTATTGTAAGGAGTCTTCCATGAAAATACTTAAAGGTGATAAAGTTCGCGTCATCAGTGGAGCGAACCGCGGAAAAGAAGGCACTGTGTTAAAAACATTCCCGAAAGACGATACCCTCATCGTCGAAGGGGTCAATACCATTAAGAAACACACCAAACCGTCCCAAGCGAACCCTGACGGAGGCATTTTGGAGTTTGAAGCACCCATTCATGCGTCCAACGTCATGTACCTCGATGGGAAAGAGACCACTCGGATTGGCTTAAAAGAAATCACCGATACCGTCAAAAAAGAGAAAGTGACGCGCAAAGTTCGCTTTGCGAAAAAATCAGGTGAGGTTCTTGACTAATCTCAAAGGAGTTAGAATCTTATGAATCGCTTACAAGAAAAATACCAAGCATCCGTTAAACCAGCGATGATGAAACAATTCAACTATGAGTCTGTGATGCAGACACCAAAAGTTGAAAAGATCATTATTAATATCGGGGTTGGCGATGCCATTAACAACGCAAAAGCACTCGATGATGCCGTCGAAGAATTGACGCAAATTGCGGGTCAAAAACCGGTCATTACGAAAGCAAAAAAATCGATTGCAAACTTCAAATTACGCCAAGGCATGGCCATTGGCTGTAAAGTGGATTTACGCGGCGTGAGAATGTACGACTTCTTAGATAAGTTAGTCAGCATTGCANTGCCTCGGGTTCGAGATTTTCAAGGGGTCTCAAAAAAATCCTTTGATGGCCGCGGGAACTTCACGCTGGGTGTCAAGGAACAATTGATATTCCCAGAAATTGATTACGATAAAGTCAACCGCGTGCGGGGGATGGATATTGTGATTGTAACCACGGCACATACAGACGAAGAGGCCCGTTTCTTATTGCAAGAACTCGGCATGCCTTTCCGGAAATAATTCAAGGAGGTAAATCATGGCAAAGAAATCAATGGTTGTGAAACAAAAAAGAACGCCGAAGTATTCCGTTCGAGAATACTCCCGATGTGAACGTTGTGGACGTCCCCATTCGGTGTATCGGAAATTCAAATTATGCCGAATTTGCTTCCGCGAATTGGCATACAAAGGACAAATCCCTGGTGTTAAAAAGGCCAGTTGGTAAGACTAGGTAACTTGGAAGGAGGCCAATTAATATGGTCATGACAGATCCGATTGCGGACATGCTTACACGCATCCGTAACGCAAATCAAATGAAAAAAGAAACAGTGACAATGCCTGCTAGCAAGTTAAAACAACAAGTCTTAGATTTGTTGCGAGCCGAGGGGTACATCACCAACGTCTCACTTGTCAAAGGCGAGCGCTTTAATGACCTTAAAGTGACGCTTAAATATAACCAAAACGAACGTGTCATCAAAGGATTGAAACGTATATCAAAACCCGGCTTACGTGTCTATGCACCAAGCCAAGAAATTCCCAAAGTCCTAAACGGGCTAGGCATCGCCATTCTCTCGACGTCCAAAGGCTTAATGACAGACCGTCAAGCACGCCGTGACAACGTCGGAGGCGAAATCCTAGCGTACGTTTGGTAGTCAACCTAAGGAGGATAAAATGAGTCGTATCGGAAAACAACCGGTCGTTTTACCTGATGGGGTGACCGCCACAATTGACGGGCAACATGTCGAGGTAAAAGGACCCAAAGGAACTTTATCGTATGACGTGCATGAATCCATTGCGGTTAAACAAGATGGAAACACGCTTGTCTTAGAGAAAAAATTAGAATCGAATCTTGTGCAAGCGCTGTTTGGAACATCCCGAGCGCGCGTACAAAATTTAGTAACTGGGGTCAGCGAAGGCTATAAGAAAGAACTTCAAATGGTCGGCGTTGGGTATCGGTCCCAAGTGCAAGGAAATACGCTCGTCGTCAATGCCGGATATTCAAATCCTGTTGAAATGAGCATTCCGTCTGGCATTGAAGTCGCGGTAGAAAAAAATACCCAGCTTTCGGTGTCCGGCATTGATAAACAATTAGTCGGTCAATTTGCGGCCAACGTTCGCGCCATCCGCAAACCCGAACCGTACTTAGGTAAAGGGATCCGTTACGTAGATGAGTATGTACGTCGTAAAGAAGGAAAAACCGCTAAGTAACGGTAGGAGATTGATATGATTAAGAAAATTTCACGCAATACACTGAGACAAAAACGTCATTTCCGGATTCGTCAAAGCCTCCATGGAACGAGTGATCGTCCAAGGCTCAGCGTTTACCGCTCAAACAAAAACATTTATGCGCAATTGATTGATGACTTAAACGGAGTCACCCTAGCAAGTGCGTCATCCATGAAAGACGTGAAAGCGAAAAGCTTAACGGTGGATGTGGCCAAAGAAGTGGGCGCAGCCTTAGCGAAGAAAGCCTTGGATAAAAAAATTAAAGCGGTCGTCTTTGACCGCAGTGGTTATTTGTATCACGGACGGGTTAAAGCATTAGCTGAAGCCGCTCGTGAAGCCGGATTGGAATTTTAGGAGGTATGTCGATGCAAAACAAAAGAAGACCCCGCAGAAGACGGGAAGAAAACCCATTCGAAGAACGCGTCGTCAATATCAACCGCGTCACAAAAGTTGTCAAAGGGGGCCGTCGGTTCCGTTTCTCTGCCCTCGTCGTCGTTGGCGATAAAAAAGGACGTGTCGGATTCGGTACTGGGAAAGCTCAAGAAGTCCCTGACGCCATTAAAAAAGCCATCGAAGCCGCCAAAGCTTCCATGATCAAAGTGCCGATGTACGGCTCGACGATTCCCCACGAAATTACGGGAATTCACGGTGCTGGCCAAGTCTATTTAAGACCGGCATCACTCGGGACTGGAGTCATCGCAGGAGGCCCTGTTCGCGCCGTCTTAGAAGCGGCTGGTGTGAAAGATATTCTCTCGAAATCACTTGGGTCATCAACCCCGATTAACATCATCCGTGCCACGATGGATGCGATTTCTAAATTACGGAGTGCCGAAGAAGTTGCACGGACCCGTGGTTTGACCACAAAGGAGATCTTACACTAATGAAAGAGCTCTCGATTACCCTCTCAAGAAGTATGATTGGGACACTCCCCAGACAACGTAAAACGTTGCAAGCATTGGGACTTAAAAAAATGCATCAAACCGTCATTAAAGGAGACTCACCAACTGTGCGTGGCATGCTTAAAACAGTTGCCCATCTCGTCACGGTTACCGAGCAATAGGAGGGCATTATGAAATTACATGAACTCACCCCTACGAAAGGGTCGACTCACGCGAAAAAACGCGTTGGTCGCGGCCATGGGACCGGCAATGGAAAAACTGCAGGTGCCGGCCATAAAGGACAAAAAGCACGCTCTGGTGGAAGCCTTCGTATCAACTTTGAAGGGGGCCAAACACCAGTCATTAAACGCTTGCGTAAAATGGGCTTTAACAACCCGACACGCAAAACGTATACAACGGTCAATATATCGGTCTTTAACCGGTATGAAAAAGGCACTGTGGTAACCCCGGAAACGCTACTAGAAGATAAAGTCGTCAAATCAATTGCGAAAGCCGGACTAAAAGTCTTAGGCCAAGGCGAACTGAAAGACGCTGTCACAGTCAAAGCGCATAAATTTACCGGTTCTGCAGTGGCGAAGATTCAAGCAGCTGGCGGCCAAGCAGAGGTGCTCTAATGGATACATTGCGCGCCGTTTTTGACAGCACGAAAGTCCGCAATAAGATTTTATTTACGCTCGCCGCTTTTTTAGTATTTAGAGCTGCGACGTACATTACCATTCCGCTTATCAACCCGGAACAAATCCGTCAGTTTTTTGAAGCACAAGGTGGATTCATCGGCATTATTGATGCGTTTACGGGCTCAGCATTATCGAACTTCTCGATCATCGCCTTAGGCATTGGGCCTTATATTACGGCGTCCATCTTGATTCAATTACTGCAAATGGACATCGTGCCAATCCTCAAAGAGTGGTCTGAAGAAGGCGAGACAGGTAAGCAAAAAATTAACCAATTGACTCGCTATTTAGCGATTGCGCTTGCGTTTATTCAAGCGCTTGGCTTAACGTATGGGTTTGCTTTAACCGGCAATACCATCTTTGATATCGGTGTTGAACCAACATTCTTCACGTATACCTTCTTAGCCGTGGTGATGACCGCAGGCACCGCATTCTTATTGTGGTTGTCTGATCAAATCACATTAAAAGGCATCGGCAATGGCACGTCGATGATTATTGTCGCCGGAATTATTTCTGGACTTCCAGGCATGTTTACCTCACTCGGCCAAGAATATCTGGCAGGTGCCACGTCTGATTTAGGCAGTTACTTAACCTTTGCGGTCGTCGTCGTACTGTATTTACTCGTCTTAGTCGGTGTGACTATTATGACTGCTGCAGATCGTAAGATTCCCATTCAGTACGCCAACCGTCCAACCAGTTCAAAAACAACGGGTCGTCAAGGATCGAATATTCCCATTAAGATTAATTCATCCGGTGTTATTCCAGTCATTTTTGCGGTGACGATTCTCTCCTTACCGCAAACGCTATTGTCATTCCTACCGGAATTTGCGAATTCCCCGTTCGGCACGTGGGTTGGAGAATTCTTCAACTACCAACGGCCACTTGGATATTTAATTTATGCCATCTTAATTGTATTATTCACCTTCTTTTATTCTTTCATTCAAATTAACCCAGAAAAAATCGCCAAAAACTTGCAGCAACAAAATGCCTACATCCCAGGCGTTCGCCCAGGATTAGAAACGGAAAACTACGTATCAAAATTACTGTTCAAAATTACCGTCGTAGGTGCCCTTTATTTATTGGTGGTGGCGTCACTTCCAATCTTTACCGCTGTCATCTTCAACTTGCCGAGTTACGTGCAAGTGGGCGGCACAAGCTTACTCATTGTCGTTGGGGTTGCCATTCAAACGACCCAACAAATAAAAACCGACTTGCAGGGACAAAACTACAGCGGCTTCATTAAATAGGAGGCGCGCATGAAACTCCTGATGATGGGACCTCCAGGTGCCGGAAAAGGAACGCAAGCAAAAAAAATTGTCGGAGATTATCACTTATCGAATATATCGACGGGTGAAATGTTTCGCGACTCGTACCGAAAAAAAGAATCGTTAGGGCTGCTCGCCATGGAGTTTATCCGGGATGGGCACCTTGTGTCGGACGAAATCACCATTGAAATCGTCCGCCGCCGATTGTTCGAAAGCAATAAAGAAAAGAACTTTTTACTCGACGGCTTTCCACGGACGATTTTCCAAGCTGAAGCACTTGCTGACATGCTTGACGTAATGCAATCGAGTCTTGATGCAGTCATCCAAATTGTCGTTTCCGATGACGTGATTTTGACCCGTATGGTGGGACGTCGGTCGTGCTCCATATGTGGGGCAACCTATCACCTCGACTTCAAACCGCCCAAGGTTGAAAACGTTTGTGACAGTTGCGGTGGGGTCCTCTATCAGCGTGAAGATGATAAGCGTGAATCGGTGAAAAACCGGTTAGACATTTATAAAATCAAAACACAACCGTTAATTGAGTATTACAAATCCCGTGGCCTTCTTTATGAAGTCGACGGTGAAAAAAGTTTTGAGGGTGTGTATCAAGAAATTAAAGCAGTACTCGAAGGACTCGCATGATTGTCTTAAAAAGTCCGCGTGAAATTGCCCTCATGCAAGAAGCGGGTCGCATCGTCGCACTCGCTCATCAAGCGGTGAAAGCAGCGATTCAACCAGGTGTAACAACGGCTGAGATTGACGCGATTGTTGAATCGGTCATTCGAGCTCATGGAGCCACGCCATCCTTTAAAGGGTATGGCGGCTTTCCCGGAAGTGCCTGCACGTCAGTCAACGACGAAGTGGTTCACGGCATTCCTTCACAGCGCCCCTTAAAAGAAGGTGACCTCTTCAAGGTCGATATCGGTGCCTTTTATCAAGGGTATCACGGAGACTCCGCCTGGACGTACGCCGTGGGGTCAGTATCGAGTGCCGCGCGTCAATTGATGGACGTGACCGAACAGTCACTGTATGCGGGGTTAGCGGTCGCGAAAGCCGGTCAGTACTTATCCGATATTTCACACGCCATTCAAACGTACGCAGAAGATCGTGGGATGAGTGTAGTTCGCGAATTTGTCGGCCACGGAGTCGGTAAAGAATTGCACGAAGCCCCGCAAATCCCTAATTATGGGGTACCTGGCAGAGGACCGAAGTTAAAACCTGGCATGACTTTAGCCATTGAACCGATGATCAATACGGGAAAAAAAGAAGTGAAAGTCTTAGCCGACGGCTGGACTGCCGTGACGCTTGATCAGTCACTCTCGGCGCATTACGAACACACGATATTAATTACCGAAGACACACCTAAACTGCTCACCATCCTTTAAGGAGGCGATTCAATGGCCAAAGAAGAAAAAATAGAATTCGAAGCAAAAGTGGTTGAAGCTCTTCCCAATACTCAATTTCTCGTTGAATTACCAAACGGACACAAGATCAAAGCTCACGTTTCAGGTAAAATCCGCATGTATTACATACGCATTTTACCTGGCGATCGCGTCACAGTGGAGATGTCTCCCTATGATTTAACACGTGGGCGCATTACCTACCGTCACAAATAATTGCAAGTTGCCAAAGGAGGCGCATCGTTATGAAAGTAAGACCATCCGTTAAAAAAATGTGCGACCAATGTAAAGTGGTTAAACGCAAAGGCAGAGTTATGGTAATCTGCTCAAATCCCAAACATAAACAAAGACAAGGTTAAGGAGGCCAACCATGGCACGTATATCAGGTGTAGATATTCCCAACGATAAGCGCGTTGTAATTTCATTGACCTATATTTTTGGCATCGGAAAAAGTACGTCACAAAAAGTACTTGCTGCGGCCAATGTATCGGAAGAATCGCGCGTCAAAGATTTATCTGAAGAAGAGCTCAAACGGATTCGTGAAGAAATTTCCAAAGTGAAAACTGAAGGGGATTTACGGCGCGAAACCGCCCTCAATATTAAACGACTTCAAGAAATCGGCTCATACCGTGGAATTCGTCATCGCCGTGGGCTTCCCACGCGCGGACAAAACACGCGGAACAACTCAAGAACCCGCAAAGGGCCACGTCGTACTGTTGCGAACAAGCGGAAATAGGAGGATTTTATGGCTGTAAGAAAAGGCGCACGTAAACGCCGCTCGAAAAAGAATATTCCAAGTGGTGTCGCCCATATTCATTCAACATTTAATAACACGATTATCACCATTACGGACCCTCAAGGTAATGCGGTGTCCTGGACAAGTGCCGGCGCCTTAGGCTTTAAAGGGTCGAGAAAATCGACGCCTTATGCCGCACAAATTGCGTCCGAAGCATGTGCTAAAGCGGCGATGGACCACGGCGTACAACGCGTTGATGTGACGGTTAAAGGGCCTGGACCTGGTCGTGAAGCCGCGATTCGCTCCCTGCAAACCGCTGGCCTGAATATTACATCGATCAAAGATGTAACCCCGGTCCCGCACAATGGATGCCGTCCTCCGAAACGTCCTCGAGGATAAATCCATTCAACCAATTTTAGGAGGTTTCGCAATTTGAAAGACTTAATGTTTGAAAAGCCCTTTATCAAAGTCTTGGATGGTGAGGCATACGACAGTGTCACAAAAAGTGGATTTGAAATTTCTCCACTAGAACGTGGCTACGGCATTACGCTCGGTAATTCACTACGGAGAATTTTATTATCATCACTCCCGGGTGCGGCCATCGTGAACTGTCAAATCGACGGTGTTCAACATGAATTTTCTGCCATTGAAGGGGTCGTTGAAGATGTCACAGGCATCGTCCTTAACTTAAAAGATGTCATATTGTCCATCGATAACGCCGATCCAGACGTTGAAAAAATATTAGAAATTGAAGTCAAAGGTCCCAAAGTCGTCACTGCGGGCGACATTCATGTCCCCGATGATGAAGTTAGCATCGTCAACCCTGACTTAGAAATCGTCAATGTTCAATCCGGGTCGTTCCGGATGACGATGACGGCACGCCGAGGCATTGGTTATGTCGGTGCNGAACAAAATAAACGCTTTAATAAAGCGGTCGGTGTCATCCCTATTGACAGCATCTACACGCCGGTTACTCGCGTGATGTATGACGTGGATAAAACCCGTGTGGAAGATCATGCCGACTTAGACAAACTCATTTTAGAAGTCGAAACCAACGGTTCTGTGAATCCGCAAGAAGCGATTGGAATGGCGGCTAAAATGATGATTGATCACTTAAATGTGGTCGTTGAATTATCTGAGCTTGACCCCGAAGAATCCTTCATGATGGAACGGGAAACCGCTCAAAATTCGCAAATCTTAGAAATGCAAATCGAAGATCTTGATCTGTCCGTAAGAAGTTACAACTGCTTGAAGCGCGCCGGCATTAATACCGTTGACGAATTAACGCGCAAATCGGAAGAAGACATGATGAAAGTTCGAAATTTAGGGAAAAAATCACTGAAAGAAGTGAAACAAAAACTCAACGATCTTGGACTTTCACTCGCCAGATCAGCGTAGGAGGAAATCATGACTGGATATACCAAACTAAATCGCCGTTCAGACCAACGAAAAGCGATGCTTAGAGACTTAGTGACACAATTGATTGTGCATGAACGCATTGAAACAACGTATACCAAAGCCAAAGAACTCAAACGGTTGGCGGACAAAATGGTGACACTCGGAAAGAAAAATACGTTAGAATCGCGTCGCCAAGCTGCTAAAACTGTTCGTTTCATTTCCGCAAATGACGACAAATTTGCGCTTCAAAAACTATTTGATGACATTGCCCCTCGCTTTAGCGAACGTAGTGGTGGGTACACCCGCATCTACAAAATGGGCCCTCGTCGCGGTGACGCGACCGAAATGGCCATCATTGAATTTGTTGAATAACATGGATAATGCGAGCAGAGATTGCTCGCATTTTGTCTTTTAGGAGGCGTGTGTGCCGTTAATTGAACTGCAAGACGTGTCTTTTAGTTACGGAAAAACACCGGCGATTGATCAGCTATCCTTAACCGTTGAAGCTGGCGAATGGGTAACCATCGTGGGCCCGAATGGAAGCGGTAAGTCGACCCTTGCCAAACTCCTAATTGGGTTGCTTAAGACCCAACAAGGGACGATTCAAGTGGCCGGTGAAACATTGGATGAGACAACCGTCCAAGGCATCCGTGAAAAAATCGGTATTATCTTTCAAAATCCTGACAACCAATTTGTCGGGGTGACTGTGAAAGATGATATCGCTTTTGGGTTGGAAAATTTAAGTGTGCCGTATGAGGAAATGCTTAAACGGATTGATCATTACAGCAAGGCAGTCGGCATGGACGCATATTTAGACAAAGAACCCTCCCAACTGTCAGGGGGTCAAAAACAACGCGTCGCGATTGCAGGCACGCTGGCCATGAAGCCAGAACTCATCATTTTTGATGAAGCCACGTCAATGCTCGATCCGACCGGCCGTCAGGCGATGTTAGAGATCATGCACGCCTTGAAAGCGTCCGGAAAAACAATCCTTTCAATCACCCATGACTTAAAAGAAGCATTACCCGCTGACCGTGTCTTAGTGATGCACGAAGGACGGCTATTAAAATCTGGCACTCCGCGCGATATATTACGCGATGAGCCACTGCTAAAAAAAGCCCGTCTCACGCTTTTAGAACCATTTAAGTACATGAATCAACTGGCGAAGAAAAAACAGCTCACCGACGAATGGGAGGCGTTATTATGGCAATCCGCCTTCACACTGTAAGTCATACGTACACGGCCATCAACCAACCCGCCGTGCACGCCTTAAAAGACGTAACCTTGACGATTGATGCCACGGATGAATTTATCGCGTTGGTCGGGGAAACGGGGTCTGGAAAATCGACCTTGGTGCAGCACTTTAACGCGCTGATGGCACCGACTTCTGGGACCGCTGAATTATTTGACGTAACAATCACCGCCGAATCGTTTAAAGATAAGTCGATTAAAAAGACGCCGATTCGCAAACGCATCGGCCTCGTCTTTCAGTTTCCTGAATATCAACTGTTTGAAGAGTCCGTCTTAAAAGACGTTGCGTTTGCGCCAAAAAACTTTGGCCAAAGCCAAGCGGACGCGGAAGAAAAAGCCAAACATGCGCTATCTTTAGTGGGGCTGGATGACACCTATTATGCGCGCAGTCCATTCCATTTATCTGGCGGTGAAAAAAAGCGCGTATCAATTGCTGGAATACTGGCCATGGAGCCTGACATTTTAGTGCTTGATGAGCCAACCAGTGGGCTTGATCCACAGTCACAAAAAATGTTGATGGACGTATTTGAATCTATTCAACGTACCACGCACATTTCCATCGTCTTTATTACGCATGACATGAACTGGGTGGAAGCCTACGCCAAACGCGTCCTTGTGATGCAGTCGGGAGAATTGGTCTTTGATGGAGCGCCAGATGCGCTATTTAATCATCCTGAGCTGAGCGTCTGGAAAATGGACCTCCCCGACCGGAAAAAAGTTTTAAATTATCTGCAGAGTCAATTCAAATTGCAAACACCCATGGACGATTTTACGCAATTACTCAACGCCATAAATGGTGAGGGTGACCAATGAAAAATATCGTGATTGGCCGCTACATCCCCGGAGACTCGTTTTTGTACCGAATGGATCCACGGGTCAAATTAATTGCCCTGTTTATCTTGTTTGTTGCGGTTTTTGTCATTGACGAGTTACTCGTGATGGGACTCGCTTTGTTAGGTATTTTAGTCTTACTCCCACTCGGTAAAATTAGTTTGAAAAAAGTCTATTTCGGCTTACGTCCGCTTTTATTTTTACTCATTTTCACGTTTGTCTTTCAAATATTATTCAACACGCAAGGGCGCTTATTAGGCACATTACGATTAACATTTGATCCCTTGAATGTGGCGTTATCTGTGGGGATATTTGCCGCATGGCTCTTCTTAAAACGCTTTACGTCTTTTACGTTTATTAGCTTCTTAGTCATGGTTGCGGGCGTATTAACTCTACTTTCACAACTCACCTTACTTGCCTCATTTGGCTCTTTCACCATCGCCATTTACGAAGAAGGATTACTGTTTGCAATTTTCATCTTGTTAAGGCTCGTAATCATCGTCACCTTATCAACGATTTTGACGATTACCACGAAACCCACCGATTTAAATCTCGGTTTAGAACGCGTCTTAAAACCACTTAAAATCATTCGAGTGAACACCGAAGAAATTGCCATGATTATCGGTATTTCCTTGCGCTATATCCCGACTTTACTCGATGAAGCAAACAAGATTATCTTAGCGCAAGCCAGCCGCGGGGTCGACTTTCAAGAAGGAAAGATTAAAGACAAAGTCGTACAGATTATCTCGCTGTTAGTTCCGATGTTTATCATTTCATTTCAACGGTCTGATGAGCTCGCCAACGCCATGGAAGCGCGTTGCTTTGTACCGGGGAAACCTCGTACGAGACTCAACCAACTGACATGGAAACCATTAGATACGGCTGTCTTAGTCGTCACACTGACCTTAATGATCGTCTCCATTGGAGTCCGGATTTTATGGTAAGTGACCCGTTTAACACATGGCTGGACGACCCACAGCGTATCCAAGAAGCTCTCAGTGAGACAACCCAACTGTTAAACGAGGCATATGACCCTGTATCAGTGGCTGACCTTTACCGTCTATTCGAAGATCTAGATCGTCCCCACGTGATGGTCTATCAAGAATTTTCCCGCACCGTTATAAGCGACGGGACTCGAACGTTACGGCTCGCATTTAAGGGGGCGTTACTGAGCCGGGTTGATCTTCTCAAGGCCCCTTTAAAAACGTCTCGCATCGCCATTCAGTATGGCTATGATGGGACCCTTTATAAGGGCTCACAAATTCAACCCAACGTGCCGACAATTACCGGGCAAATTGAATCAATTCTCGGTCATCTGTTTCAATCAGATATTACGTTACATCCAGCGTCACGAACGGATGCCGGTGTCCACGCAAAAGCCGCAACGGCTCATTTTGACGCTCCGTTTAACATGGCAGCAGATAAATTACTGCGGCTGATGAATCGCATGGCGCCCAGTGATTTAGTCATCCACCACGTGCAAGAAGTCACCCCGTTTTTTCACGCGCGCTACGACTTACTTACAAAGACGTATGCGTACACATTATCACGGATTAAACGCGTCGAAACGATGCACAAAGTGAGTGTATTTGAACCGTTAGACATCGTTCAATTCACCGCCAACATTCAAGCATTTGAAGGCACTCATGATTTTCGGAATTTTGCCAAAGTGGATGCTTCAACAAACACGGTAAGAACGATCGAATCAATTGACATTCATGCCATTGATGACGACACTTACCGAGTCACCTTTCACGCGTCAGGATTTTTAAGACACATGATTCGGATGATTATTGGAGCGGCCCTTGAGTATTCACTGGATGCCATCCAAAATGCCCTGGCGCATCCTGAGACGCCTTCCCAAAAAGTGCTCGCCCCAGCCGAAGGCTTAATGCTCGTATCCACAGACTATTAAAAAACGCGGACTCTAAGTGTGAGAATCCGCGTTTTTTTGTGGCCAATTTTTAAGCGTGCGCTTGAACGATTTTTTCAACTAAGGCATCGGGTACCTCTTCATACCGCACAAAGGCTCGCGAGAATGATCCACTGCCTTGGGTCATGGCTTTCAAGTCAACGGTGTAGGAGACAATTTCTGATTCCGGGATTTCCGCTTCAATTTTTTGGCGGCCCCCTTCCAGAGGTTCCATGCCAAGCACCCGGCCACGCCGTTTATTGGCATCCCCCATGACTTCCCCGACATACTCATCTTTGACAATCACGTCAAGGTGCATGACGGGTTCTAATATGGTTGGTTTGACTTGGTCCAGTGCGTTTTTAAAAGCGAGGTTTGCGGCCATCTTAAAGGAAATTTCATTGGAGTCCACATCGTGATAGGCGCCGTCATACAAGACCGCGCGCACACCAATGACTGGGAACCCAGCTAGGGGGCCTTTTTGGAACGTTTCTATGAGGCCTTTTTCAACCGCTGGAAAATAGTTTTTTGGAACGCTTCCACCGTGGACTTCTTCGGTGAATTCAAACGCTTTTTCATTGGGGTCCATCGGCTCAAATCGCATTTTGACAACGCCGAACTGACCGGCTCCCCCGGATTGTTTCTTGTGGCGTCCCTCGGCGTCCCCTTTTTTCTTAATGGTTTCTCGGTAGACAATTTTTTGATCGCTCGTGTCAACTTCTAATTTATACAAGTTTTTCATTTTATCTACGATGAACCCAATATGGGTGAGTCCTTGACAGCCAATCAGTAGTTGGGCGGTTTCTGCATTTCTGACGATTTCTAACGAGGGGTCCTCAAGCTTTAATTTGGCCAATACCGTCGATAGTTTATTATCGTCACTCGTATTTTTAGGGTGAATGCCCACGTACATGGTCGGCGTTTGTAAGGAGGGTCCTTTATAGATGATAGGGGCTTTTATGTCAGAGAGCGTTTCGCCGGTTGTGAGTTCTTCAACTTTGGCGAGGGCGCCGATATCTCCAGCCTTTATTGAATCAACGGGGAGTTGTTCTTTACCGCGCAAGGTAAAGAGATTGCCGACTTTAATTTTTCCGCTGTCGCCAACGCGAACTTCCATTCCAGTTTTTAAGACTCCAGAAAATACTTTGATTAAACTGACCGCACCCATAAAAGGGTCAACCGTTGTTTTAAAGACGTACGCAGACAAGGGTTCATCATCAGATGTCGGCCGTGAAACGCTTGAGTCATCGGTGGGATCAACGCCCGCTTTAGGTTTCAAATCATTGGGGGCTGGCATAAAGTTTTTAATAATATCAAGTGACGCATTGACGCCAATATCATGACTGGCAGACCCGAAAACAACGGGTTTTAAATCACCGTCCAATACGCCTTTTCGTAACCCTTCATAAATCTCTTCTTGAGTCAGAGCTTCCCCCGCAAAGTGTTTGTCAAACAAGGCTTCACTGGTCTCTGCGACCGATTCAACAATTTTTTGTCTAAGTGGTTGAATGGCATCCATAAAAGCGGGTTCAATGTCTTGAATTTGACTCGTATTTCCTGCGTGAAGTTTTTCGTTCATATCGACTAAATTGACGTACCCTTTGAATGTCTCATCTTTAACAACCGGCCATAAAAAGGGAACGGCTTGATAGCCAATGACGTCACGCAGCGAGTCGATGATGGTTTCGAACTTGACGTTTGGTTGATCCATCTTGTTGACATAAATAACGGTAGGAATGTTGCGTGTGTTGAGTTCGTTTAGCACCCGTTCTGAGCCGATATCAATGCCTTTTGTTCCATCGATCACTAATACAGCACCCTTCACGACACTCAACGCTTGGTAGAGTTCATTGACAAATTCTTCATTGCCCGGAGTATCGAGGAAATTGATTTTAAAGTCGCCGTGTTCCACAGGAATTAAACTGGTTGAAAACGACGATAATTTAGCCTGTTCTTCAGGCAAGTAATCACTCGTTGTTGAGTGCGCTTCAATCGTCCCTTTCTCAGGCTTTGTCCCGGTTAAATAAAGGACTGATTCTAAGAAACTGGTTTTCCCTGTTCCGGTGTGTCCGACCACAGCAACGGTCCTCATTTGATTGACATCATAGGGGTTCATAGGCGCATCCTTTCCGATTTTTAATCAATGAAAATAGATAATGTATGCCCTTACATTATAGCAGTATTTGAGTGGCCGTAACAGTCTAAAATTGAAGGATTTTCATGACTGAGCGAAAAATGTGGCAATAAATGATAGTATAATGAGCGTATACAATCGCATTTGAAACTAGAAAGAGGCCCCCATGTCCAAGAAACGATTTATTACGTTTGAAGGCCCCGAAGGATCTGGAAAAACGTCGGTTATAAAAGAAGTTGAAAAAGCCCTAAAGACGCAAGGCATCGATGTTTGTGTGACCCGTGAACCCGGCGGGGTGGCACTGAGTGAACGGATTCGCTCATTGCTTTTAGACTACGTGGATGAAGCGATGGATGCAAAGACTGAAGCCATGTTATTTGCGGCGTCTAGACGCCAGCATGTGGTCGAAGTCATTCAGCCCGCTTTAGCTAAAAATCAAGTCGTTTTGTGCGACCGTTATATCGACTCATCACTTGCCTATCAAGGCGTTGCACGAGGCTTAGGTATCGAAGAAGTGTATGCCTTAAACCTGTTTGCAATCGAAGAGTTGATTCCCGATATTACCTTATTCATTGACGTCAAACCGGATGTTGGGTTAGCGCGTGTTCGGTCCAATCAACGGGAGATGGACCGACTCGATTTAGAAACGGTAAACTTTCATCAGAAAGTCTATGAGGGCTATTTACAACTCGCCGAATTAGAACCCGAAAGAATCAAAGTGATCAACGGTGAGCAGCCGATTGAAGACGTCGTCAAAGACGCCTTAAAAGNGATTCANCCGGAAGGATAAATTCGTGGCAGTTCCTGCAGCNCATGCACTACATATAGAGCCTTTAAATCGTTTAAAAAAAGGACTTGCTAAGTCCCGGCTTTCGCATGCNCTTATTCTTGAAGGTAGCCGCGACGCATACGTCCAAGATTTGGCCTTGCATATGGCCACTCACATATTATGTGACGGCCAAGATGTCACCACTCAAGCACCGCGTGTATTCAACTTCACTCATCCAAACGTGAAAGTCATTGAATCACCAAAGCAAACCATTGCTAAAGATGACATTATCCAACTGCAGCATGATTTTAATCAAACAGCCTTGGAAGCTGGCCCCAAAATTTATGTGATATTTGACGCGGAAAAAATGAATGCTCACGCGGCCAATGCATTACTCAAATTTTTAGAAGAACCGCATGCCAATATTTACGGAATCTTAGTCACCCACGATGCCTTATCACTATTACCAACGATACTCTCGCGCAGCCAGGTAATCAGCGTCCAAGCCGCCACGTTCAAATCCATTGAGAATGCCTTGCTAGAGGCGGGATATTCGTCGCAACAATCGGCGATTGCCGCGACCCTTTTTCACGATGAAACACGCGCTAAAGATTTCTTAGAAGACACGCAAATGCAAAGCATGATTGCGCATATTCCACCGTTTTTGGCTGCCGCCCATACCACCCAATCCTTGCTCAAATTGCTGCGTGATTATTGGCCAGATTTAGACCGAGATAAACACGGAGTTTCGCATATTTTAGACATTATGATGCTCTATCTTAAAGATGTGATATATGCTAAACTTAACCTGAGTCATAAAGCATTATTTAGCGATTCAATATCACTACTTGAAGAGACGGCTAAGCATTATGAGAGCGCTCAATTGATTGCGATGTGGTCAGAAACGTTAGCGTTTAAAGAGAAACTTGACCGCCCCATTCATTTAAGTTTAGCACTTGATAATTGGGCGTTAATGATTGAAAGAGGCGATGTCATTTGAAAAAAAATGTCATAGGAATTCGGTTTCAACCGGTTGGTAAAAAATACTATTTTGACCCCCAAGATGAGACGTACGAATCGGGGGATAAAATTATCGTAGAAACCGTCCGTGGAATGGAACTTGCAGAAGTCATCGAGCCAGACAAAGTGCTCGTTGATGATCCTTTATCAAATACGATTAAACCGGTTTTAAGACGTGCCAACAAAGATGACATTCAGGCGTTTGAAGATAACCAAAATGCAGTCCCAGAGATTTTGGAAAGTACGCAGTCATTGATTCAAAAAAACGACCTTGAGATGAAACTTTTAAATGCATCATACACCTTGGATCGCTCGAAATTATTGATTGAATTTTATGCGGATGGCCGGGTGGATTTCCGGCACCTTGTGAAAGATTTAGCTCACCAATTTAGAACGCGTATTGAACTTAAACAAGTTGGCTCTAGAGATTCTGCGAAGCATCTTGGAGGCATTGGACCTTGTGGGTTAATACTCTGCTGCAATACTTTTTTAGGAGAGTTTGATTCGGTGTCCATAAAGATGGCAAAGAATCAAAACTTAGCCTTAAATCCTGTAAACATCTCCGGGCTATGTGGGAAGTTACTATGTTGCTTAAGATACGAAGATGACATGTACACTGAAGGCCGCAAAGGGATGCCCAAAGAACACTCCATTGTTCAAACTCAAGATGGATCTGGCAAAGTTTTATCGATGAACATATTGGAGCGAACCGTTCGGGTTTACATTGAAAAAAAAGGAGTTCACACAGTCTCAGTTGACGACATAATAAAGACGCGTGATACCCAATAAATGGCGCCCATTGACACACATTATTTACTTGGCATGAATCAACTGAAAATTCAGCAAGACTCAGATTATCTTCCATTTTCTCTGGATTCAATCTTACTTGCTGATTTTTTTACCGAAAAAAAACGGATGAAATCAGTCATTGATTTGGGGACGGGTGCAGGACCGATTCCGTTGTATTTAACGACCAAAACCGATCTGCCAATTACCGGAATTGACATGCAAGAACCACTCATTCAATTGGCCCAAAAAAACGCTGAGATCAATGGACTGTCCTCCCAACTTTCCTTCCAAGTGACAGACATCAAGACTGTCAAAAAGTCGTTTAGTGCCCAGTCTTATGACGCAGTCCTTGTGAATCCTCCTTTTTTTAAAATGCAGGAAAAAAGTCCGCTTAATGCGCAGCCAAAAAAACAAATGATGCGCCATGAAACACACGTAACATGGGCGGATATCGTGCAAGCGGCCAAGTATCTTTTAAGCAATCAAGGCGACTTTTTTTTCGTCCACCGCATCGACCGGTTTACAGAAATTTTAGACACTTTAAAGCACTACGATTTTGCCTTAAAGCGACTCCGCTTTGTCTATCCAAAAGCGTCAAAAAATGCGACGTCCTTTTTAGGGGAGGCCCGCTTAAAAGGGGAAGCTGGATTACGCTTAGACCCCCCTTTGTTTGTGCATCAAGACGACGATGAATACAGCCAAGAAGTTCGCCAAATATTTCATTATGAGGAGCGTGTATGACAGCGGGACACTTATACATTGTCGCCACGCCAATCGGTCATTTAGACGATATGACTGTGCGTGCCATTGAAACTTTAAAAGCGGTTGATCTCATTTACGCTGAAGATACACGAACGACCAAAAAGTTGCTCAACCATTACTCGATATCCACACGTGTAGACAGCTATCATCAACACAATGAAATGGAAAAAAGTGCCACCATTATCGAGCAATTAAAGGCGGGTAAATCACTGGCATTGGTATCNGATGCTGGGACCCCAAGACTCTCAGATCCAGGGGACCGGTTGTTAGAAAAAGTGTATGAAGCGGGATTAACCCCAACGCCCATCCCTGGTGCGTCGGCGTTGTTAACAGCTTTAGTTTCGAGTCCATTTCCAATTCAAGAGTTCACCTTTATCGGCTTTATCCCCACGCAAAAAAAAGCGCAAAAAGCGTTGTTTAATCGTCTCCAAGAAAGTCCGGCGTTGCACATATTTTACGAAGCACCCCACCGAATCAACAAAACGCTCAAAGCCTTGTATGAAGGGTTCGGTAAACGGCCTGTGTATATCGGCCGAGAATTGACTAAAAAATTTGAAGAACACACGCTTTTAACACTCAGTGAGAGTCTTGAATTAGAGGCTCCCAGAGGCGAATATGTTATCATAATGAAAGGCAATCAAGCGCCTCTAGAACTGGATGATGATTACATCGCGCACATCGAATTGTTGATGGCTGATGGGACCAGTGAAAAAGACGCAATTAAGCACGCTGCACACGCTAGAAATCTCCCTAAAAATACTGTCTATATGGCGTACCAACGGCATAAGAAAGAAGGCTCGGATGGCAATTAGTAAAACGTTTTATATTACGACGCCCATTTACTACCCCAGTGGAAAACTGCACATTGGGAATGCGTACACCACGCTCTATTGTGACGTGTTAAAACGGTATAAATCCTTGCAAGGATTTGATACGTATTATCTAACCGGCATGGATGAGCACGGTAAGAAGGTGGAAACCAGTGCCCAAGACGCCGGTGTTCCGGCGCAAGATCACGTCGACCGAATTGCCGAGGAAACCAAAAAATTATGGACGCTCATGGACATCGAATACGATGATTTCATCCGAACCACGGAAAAACGTCATAAGACCGTGGTACAAACCTTTTTTGAGCAATTACTCAAACAAAAAGACATTTACTTGGGGCATTACGAAGGCCATTATTGCATGCACTGTGAATCGTTTTTCACCGAGACGCAAGTTGGCCCCGATCACATTTGTCCCGATTGCGGCCGACCCACCCAACTATTGAAAGAAGAAAGTTATTTTTTAAAACTAAGTAAATACGCAAAAAAACTTCATGACTACATCATCGAACACCCTGATTTCATTCAACCAGAATCCCGTCGCAATGAAGTCCTGGCGTTTATCGACAATGGGCTCAATGATTTGAGTGTCTCCAGGACGACGTTTGACTGGGGAATTAAAGTCGTATCCGATCCGAAACATGTCGTATATGTCTGGTTAGACGCCCTGACCAATTACATTTCAGCATTGGGCGTGTTAGACGATGAACCGCACCTTTACGAAAAGTATTGGAAAGGCGACGAAGTCTTACACGTCGTGGGGAAAGATATTTTACGGTTTCACGCCATTTACTGGCCCATTATGTTAATGGCTTTAGACATTCCGATTACTTTCAAATTGTACGCCCATGGATGGTACATGATGAAAGATGGCAAGATGAGCAAATCAAAAGGTGGCGCGATTTATCCAGAAACTTTTATTAACCGCTATGGACTGGACGCGATGCGCTACTACATGATTCGTGAACTGCCATTTGGCAGTGATGGCTTATTTGCGCCAGACGCATTTTTAGAACGGACCAATTTTGATTTGGCCAATGACTTTGGGAACTTGTTGAATCGCTCGGTCGCCATGGTCAATCAATACTTAACCGGGCAAGTCACGCAAAAAAATGCTCAGACCGCATTTGATGCTGATCTCGAAGACCAGCTTGCACACACAGTGATCGCTTATGACAAGGCGATGGATGCATACAATCCAGCTGCCGCGTTGCAAGAAGTATTCACGCTTATCTCAAGAGCCAATAAATACATTGATGAAACCACGCCTTGGGTATTAGCCAAAGACGAGACGCAACACGATGTGTTAGAAAACGTCCTCTATCATTTAATAGAGAGTCTTAGAGTCATTGGGATTTTACTCATTCCTGTAATGCCAGAATCATCCCGCACATTGTTTGGGTATATCCATGCAGACGAGGCGCATCAAACATTTGAATCTCGCGTCTTTGGGGCGCAACCACTATTTAACGTTGAAAAGAAAGTGACTCCACTGTTCCCAAGACTCGATGTAAAAAAAGAGTTAGAGGCTTTGAAAACCCCAGTAGAAAAACCTGCTGAAGCTGAGGCTGAAACGGAGAGGACCCCGATGATTGCCATCGATGATTTTGCTAAAATTGATTTACGGGTGGGCGTAGTGACTGCCTGTCGGGCGCATGAAAATGCGGATCGGTTACTCGTGTCTACCGTTGACCTTGGTGAAGAAACCCCTCGACAGATCGTCTCAGGCATCTCGAAATTTTACACGCCTGAACAGATGGTCGGAAAAAAAGTCATCGTCGTGGCCAATTTAAAACCGGTCACCTTACGCGGGGAACGCTCAGAAGGCATGTTGCTTGCGGGCTCAAATGCGAAAACCTTAGAAGTGGTCGAACTAGAAACCTTAAATCCTGGGGATTCAGTTCGATAATCCATAAATGTGATTGACATATGCCGAGCGCTAAGCTATTATATTGTCCGGTACATTTTTAACTCCACACGAATTAGCCCTCACAATAAAAATTAGGAGGCTGCTATGAAAACATTCATGGCTAACAAAAGCACGGTTGACCCTAAATGGTTGGTCGTTGACGCCGCAGGCCAGCGCCTCGGTCGTATTTCCACAGAAGTTGCTTCCTTGTTGCGAGGCAAACACAAACCTACTTATACGCCTCATGTTGATACCGGCGATTACGTCGTCATCATCAACGCGGATAAAGTAGAACTAACCGGTAACAAATGGGATCAGAAGAAATATTATTCACACTCTCAATATCCAGGCGGACTTCGCGAGATGAGCGCCAGAGTGATGCGTACTAAATTCCCAGAACGTTTGTTGGAGAAATCCATCAAAGGCATGTTACCCAAAGGAACACTCGGCAAAGAGATGTTCAAAAAATGTTTTGTATATGCGGCTGATACGCATCCCCATGCGGCTCAAAAACCTGAAGCATATACGTTGAAAGGTTAAGGAGGCAGTCATGGCAAAAGAAGTCATTTATCGTGGCACAGGCCGTCGTAAACGTTCCATTGCTCGCGTCTTATTAAGTCCCGGCAGCGGAAAGTTTGTCATTAACGATCGCTCATTTGAAGACTATGTTCCCTCAGCGGCCATCCGTTTGGATGTGTCACAACCTCTCACACTCACAAGCAACGAAGGAAACTTCGACATTTCTGTGAACGTTCAAGGAGGCGGCATTAGTGGACAAGCCGGAGCCATTCGTCTTGGCATCACACGCGCCTTATTGGAAGTAAACCCAGAATACCGAAAAGTCTTAAAACCAGCCGGATTAATTACACGGGACCCCCGTGTTAAAGAGCGGAAAAAATACGGTCTTAAAAAAGCCCGTCGCGCTCCTCAATTCTCCAAACGTTAATCAAGGACCTTTTCAAAGCACGGTGCGAACCGTGCTTTTTTTATGCTTGAAGGGGCCCAACAAACGTACTATAATAAAGACCGTTCAAAAGGAGGCTTACATGCCAAACCGCGTTAGATATGCGCCGAGTCCCACGGGATTTTTACACATTGGGAATGCGCGAACTGCTTTATTCAATTACTTATTTGCTCGCAGCACCGGCGGCACGATGATTGTGCGAATCGAAGACACCGACATCGCGCGAAACGTCGATACCGGCATCGATAATCAACTCGATATGTTGAAATGGCTGGGAGTGACGTGGGATGAATCCATTGATCAACCGGGCGATTATGGCCCATACCGCCAACTTGAACGATTGGACCTGTATAAAAACGTGGCCGACACGTTGTTAAGTCAAGGGGTGGCCTACAAATGTTATTGCACCACCGCCGAACTGGAAGCAGAAAAAGCCGAACAAATGGCTCGCGGTGAAGACAAATATCATTACTCACGCAAATGCTTGCACGCCCCAGAGCAAGATAAACCATACGCCATCCGTTTTCACGTTCCAGAAGGTCAAACGTATACGTTTGAAGACGTCGTTAAAGGTGAAGTCACTTTTAAAAGTGAAGACATTGGGGACTGGGTAATGGTCAAACAAAACGGTATTCCAACCTATAATTTTGCCTGCGCTGTGGATGATCATTTAATGGCAATCAGTCACGTTTTAAGAGGCGAAGACCATATCACGAATACCCCTCGCCAACTGATGATTTTTCACGCCATGAATTGGGCCGCACCGACGTATGGCCACATGACCCTCATCGTGAATGATGCGGGGAAAAAATTGAGTAAACGAGACGGCGACATCTTGCAGTTCATCCAGCAATACAAAGACTTGGGCTACGTGCCAGACGCACTCTTTAACTTCATCGCCTTACTCGGGTTTTCTCCAGGTGAAAAAGAATTGCTGACGCCGGATGAATTAATTGCTGCGTTTGCGCCCGAAAAATTATCCAACCACCCCGCCACATTTGACACACAAAAACTGACCTACATCAATCACCAATATTTAAAAGCGCTTGATTTAGCGACCTTTAGCACCTATACAACACCGTTTTTAGACGCCGCACAGATCACCGAAGGTAAAAGTGACGAATGGATTAATACCTTGCTCAGCGTCTTTCAAGAGCGGACCACGTATGGCCAAGAAATTGTCGCCTTAAGTAAAGCTTTTTTAACGGGCGAATACGTCTGGGACAGTGCGATGCAAGCACTCATGCAAGAAGAAAATGTAAATGCGTTGCTTGAGGCGTTTAAAAGGGGCTTAGAAAGCACTAACTTTACGCCCGATCTGATTCGCGATGTGATGAAAGAAAGCGGCAAAGCTACCGGCATGAAAGGCAAGATGTTATTCATGCCATTAAGGATTGCGACCACGGCATCTATGCATGGACCTGAACTGCCAAAATTGCTGTATTTATTGGGCAAAGACACCGTCTTAAATCGTTTAGAAAAAGCCCTTGAATGGACAGCTTAATCGCTGCTTAAACGTGTGATATAATACACATATATTTTTAATTAAAGGAGATTTTTCGCAAGTATGACAGGTACTGTTAAATGGTTTAATGCCGAAAAAGGCTATGGGTTTTTGACCGACGATGAAGGTCAAGATATCTTCGTGCACTACAGCGCAATTAACGCTGAAGGGTTTAAAACCCTGAACGAAGGTGAAAAAGTCACGTTCGATGTGAACGATAGTGATCGAGGCCCACAAGCCGCAAACGTTGAACGCGTAACCGAATAACAGGGACGACTGAGTCCCTGTTTTTTTTCGCCCTCAAATGGTCCGTGTGATACAATAAGACTGACTTTCAGAAAAGGTGATATCATGCGAATTTTCAACACGTTAACGCACTCTGTCGAGCCCTTTAAACCGATTCACCCTGGCACCGTCAACATGTATGTGTGTGGGCCGACTGTGTATAATTTCATTCACATCGGGAACGCCCGTCCGGTGATTTTTTTTGATGTGGTGAGACGGACCTTTGAATATTTGGGGTACACCGTCAATTTTGTTTCCAATTTCACCGATGTGGATGACAAGATCATTACCCGCGCCAAAGAATTAGAAATCGATGAAATTGCCTTAACCCAAACCTTTATCAAAGCATTTTTAGACGATGTAGAGCGCCTTGGATCGACCACGAAATACTTGGCTCCCAAAGCGACCGAATACATGCAGCCGATCACAACCTACATAGCTCAATTAATTGACCAAGGATTTGCCTACGAAGTGGATGGTGACGTGTATTTTGACGTCAAAAAAAGCCCGGAATATGGCATACTTTCGAACCGGCAAATTGATGAGCAAGAACTCGGTTCTCGCATTGCCGTCAACGATAAAAAGCGACACCCTCTTGATTTTACGTTGTGGAAAAAAACAACGGAAGGGGTCAAGTTCTCTTCTCCTTGGGGAGAGGGTCGCCCTGGATGGCACACCGAATGTGCAGCAATGATCGATGATATCTTCGGAGAAAAAATTGACATTCACGGGGGCGGTGCCGATCTCGTGTTTCCCCACCACGAAAACGAAATTGCTCAAGCCAATGCCTTGCATCACCATCATTTAGCAAACATTTGGATGCACAACGGGCATTTACAAATTGATGATTCCAAAATGTCGAAAAGCGAAGGCACCGTCATTTACGTGAAAGATCTCACCGTTGATCCGATGGGCTTTCGGCTGTTGACGCTCGGCACGTATTACCGGGCACCCCTGATGTTTAACGATGAAACATTAAACACGTATACCAATGAATGGGAGCGGATTAAACGGACGTACTCACAAGCATTTTACGCCCTTGATCTGATTGAAATGCTCGATAGTGAAGCTAAAAATTATCCGGACATTGAGATTTTACACGACCGCTTTATNGACGCCATGACCGATGACTTTAATACGGCCAACGCGCTCACCCACCTGTATGCACTCGTCAAATTGCTCAATCAAAAAATGCGCGAAGAAGACGCGTTTGACATTATGTTGGCCGCCTTTAATAACTTAAAAATCATGTTCAATATTTTGGGCTTAAGAATCTCATTAAAGCGGCTTTCAAAAGCTGACCGTCACATGTATCATGCCTGGAAAGACGCCCGTAAAAACCGTGACTTTGACCGGGCCGATCAACTCCGCGAAAAACTCTCGGAGCGCGGCATCTTATCGTGAATGGATTAAACGGTGCTGCCCTTGCGTATCTGGGAGATGCAGTCTTCGAACTGGAAATCCGTAAGCTGATGGTGGAAGCCGGAATTCATCGCCCACAAAATCTGCATACTCACGTCGCTGAGTTAACAAGNGGCAAAGCNCAAGCGTGGGCGTTTAGTTTGATTGAATCAATGCTCAATGCGCATGAAATTGGCTTTTTCAAACACGGCCGCAATGCCAAGTTGTCCAAAAAGAGTCGACGCGCATCGATGCAAGAGGCCCATACATCGAGTGGCTTTGAAGCCATTTTTGGCGGTCTTTACATGCAAGAAGACACCGCCCGAATTGCCCAGTTATGCCGCCATATTGTACAGACGAAACATCCCGAATTTTTCGCAAATTAAAGGCTTGAAATGCATGCTATGATGAGCCCAAAGGAGCCGTATGATTGTTTATGGTAAGAACGTGGTTGAAACGTTACTCACTCATCCACATCGCCTGAACCACTTGATCATCCAAGACGACATCACAAGCGATCGACTGAATGCGTGTGCTGTGCCTATCACGCGCCTTAATAAGCGTGACTTAGTGGACCAATACGGAGAACAGACGCAAGGCTATGTGGCCGATATTTCACCACTTCCGCTCGGCACGTTAGATCAGCTACTCGCACGTGACCCATCACGCATCGTAATCCTTGATGGAATTATGGACCCCCACAATTTTGGGGCAATTATCCGTAGTGCCAAAGCATTTCGTGCCGATGCCGTCATCATTCGCAAAAAACGGACCGCCCCAATTACCGCCACAGTGTACAAAGCGAGTGCAGGATTAATTGAGACGTTACCGATCATTCAAGTGGCAAACATTCATCAGACCCTTTTAACGCTCCAAAAATCAAACATTTGGATTTATGGACTGGCCGGAGAAGCGACACTCTCACTCAGTGATGTGACGCCCGATGCAAAAATGGCATGGGTTTTAGGCAGTGAAGGCGATGGGTTATCGGCACTCGTCAAAAAGACGTGTGATCAGCTGGTGAGGATTCCCATGCACGATCAAGTTGAATCATTGAATGTGTCCGTAGCCGCCGCCGTTGCTTTGTTCCAGACATCCTAAGAAAGGGATTGGCATGCATCGATATCAGAACGATTACGAAATCATTTATCTTATCCGGGAAGGAGACGATAATGCATTTCAGTTTATGGTATCGAAATACCATCCGTTGATTGCTAAAAACATTCGTAAGTTTCACCTGGCATACATGTACGACGACATTTACCAAGACGCATTGATGTGCTTGCATAAATCCATCTTTGCGTATGATCCAACCTTTAAAAAGACGTTTACACGGTATTTTGAGCTGAACTTAACGCGGATGATGATTACGACCATTGCGCGGTTAAAGCGGCGAACGTGGGCCCATCAAATGCACGAAGATGCCCTTAATTATCGGTGTCAATCCACTGCGTTAAAAAGCCCTTATTTCAAGCTTTATTTAGAAGAAATTAAAGCCTGTTTAACGCCCAAAGAGTATGACGTATTTTGCTTGAGCGAAATCCAACGAGCGAGCGTCCAATTAATCAGTGAAAAACTCGGCTGTGAAGAAAAGTCTGTGTATAATACGTTGTACCGTGCAAAGCGCAAAATCAAGGCGCTTTATGACGATGAAGTTTTTGACAAAGCAAAGAATTTTTGATACATTTATTATTTGCAAGTGTAAAGGATAAATAGGATGAAGAAAAAAATCATTCTTGCCTGCAGTGTGTGTGGCAAGCGAAACTATTCGGTGGATGCCAAGAAAGACTCATCCACACGACTAGAAGTTAAGAAGTATTGTCCGCATTGCAATCAGCATACCTTACACAAACAAACCATTTAGGAGTCGACGATGGCCGAAGAAAAAAAATCATTTAAAGTATTAGAAATATTACGACGCGAATACCCATTTGAAGGGGTATTGCTTGCCATGCTCGGCGGATTAGTCCTCGTGCTTGGTGTCTACATTTTTGAAGGTGAAGTGCTCCAAGTCACGTTGACTGATTGGTGGATTTTCAATGCCCCATGGAAGATCACAACCTTCTCGATAATCATCATGTTGATTGGATTAAGTGCGTTGGTATACGCTTTGGCGCCATTCTTCTTACCTGGACTTAAAGAGATGAATAAAGTGTCGTGGCCAAACCGCGTGATGACCAACAACTATTTAGCACGTGTGTTCGGATTTTTAGTATTCTTAGCCGCTGTGTTTATCGTATTTGACTTTGTGCTGCAACCCATTTTCGACATGCTCTACCAGTTAGGAGCGTAAAGTGGCGGATTTTTATTCCCAAAAAAATTGGTACATCGTTCAGACGTATTCTGGTCTAGAAAATTCAGTCAAAATGAACTTGCAACGACGAATCGAAACCATGCAGATGGAAGACAAAATCTTCCAAGTGGTAATTCCTGAAGAACTGGCCTATGAAAAAAAAGCCGACGGAACGATGAAAGAAAAAGTCGTGAAGATTTATCCTGGGTACGTATTTATAGAGATGATCGTCACCGATGATTCGTGGTTTGTCGTCCGTAACACTCCCGGCGTTACAGGGTTCTTAGGGTCATCTGGAGGCGGGACTAAACCGATTCCTTTAGGGCCTGAAGAAATTAATCCGATTCTCAAAAAAGCAGGGCTCATGGCGACGCCAAAATTAAACATTCAAATTGGCGAACAAGTCCGCGTCGCAGCCGGTCCATTCAAAGATCAAATCGGTACCATTGATGAAATCGATACTGAACGCAGTGTCGCAACCATCTTAGTCGAGATGTTTGGACGGCCAACACCGGCTGAACTCGGCTTTGATGAAATTGAAAAATTATCGTAATTATGGCTTGTAAAACGACGCAACCTAACATATAATTTTCAAGCATGCCTTAATCATTTAAGGCGTTACGCGTGGAAGGACATAATGTCTGTTGACCACATCACGATACAAAGGAGGTATCATCGTGGCTAAAGAAGTGAATTCCGTTGTTAAATTACAAATTCCTGCGGGTAAAGCGAATCCTGCTCCCCCGGTTGGACCTGCGCTCGGCCAAGCCGGCGTCAACATTCAAGATTTTTGTTCCCAATTTAACGACCGCACGAAAGACCAAATGGGAAATGTGATTCCTGTTGTCATTACCGTGTACAAGGATCGTAGTTTCACCTTTGTAACTAAAACACCACCCGCTTCAGATTTAATTAAAAAAGCGGCTGGCGTGAGCAAAGGCGCAGGCGAATCTTCAAAAGAAGTCGTCGGTAGCATCAGTAATGCGCAATTAACCGAAATTGCAGAAACCAAAATGCCCGATCTCAACGCCAATGATATTGATGCAGCAAAAAATATCATTGCCGGAACCGCCCGCAACATGGGCATTGAAATAAAAGGCTGATTCCATTTAGTTGTTGACTCAAACAGCTAAATGTGGGAGGAAGTTTTCTGTTAGACCACATTTAGGAGGAACCCATGGCACACAAAGGTAAAAAATACAGTGCTGCACTAAGCCAAGTTGATCGCGAAAAAGCCTACACACTCAAAGACGCGGTGGCTTTGGTTAAAAAAATCTCATACGAAAAGTTTGACGCAGGGGTAGAAGTTGCCCTTCGCTTAAATCTCGATCCAAGACAAGCTGAGCAAAACTTACGTGGGGCATTCGTACTTCCCCACGGCACCGGTAAAACTAAACGCGTCGCAGTTTTCGCGCAAGGCGAAAAAGCGAAAGAAGCTGAAGAAGCTGGCGCCGATGTTGTCGGTGGTGAAGACTTGGCTGAAAAAGTACTCAAAGGATTCTTTGAATTCGATGTCGTCGTCGCAGCCCCAGATATGATGGCTGTTGTCGGTAAATTGGGCCGCACACTCGGACCCAAAGGCATGATGCCAAACCCGAAAACCGGAACCGTCACCAACGATATTGCGAAAGCAGTGAGTGAAATCAAAGGCGGAAAAGTGTCATACCGCGTCGACAAAGTAGGTAACATGCACAGCTTAGTCGGAAAAGTCTCATTCAGTGCTGAGCAATTGGAAGAAAACATCGCCACATTTTATGAAACCATGGTCCGCGCCAAGCCGCAAACGGTTAAAGGCGTATACATTCAAAACTTTGCAATCTCAAGCACCATGGGACCGGGTGTCAATATTGACCCCGAAAGTATTACACCTGCTTAACAATTGAATAACCCACGCGTCTAAGACTTAGGGGCATATTGCTTAATTATCCTGACGAGACAAACTTGGAAATCCCATCCACTTTTGTCTAACGCAAAAGTGGGTTTTTCATGGAAAATTTCATGAAAAGGAGGAACCGATGTCGCAAGCAGCTATTGAAAAGAAATCGCAAGAAGTCGCAACACTTGTAGAAAAAATGAAAGCAACCCCCGCTGTTGTGATGGTCAACTATCGAGGTTTAACGGTGGAAGAAGTGACCGAACTTCGCGGTCAACTGTATGACAGTGACTGCGAATTAAAAGTCATCAAGAACAACATTACACGGCGCGCCGTAGAAAGCTTAGGCTATGACGGAATCGTCTCAGATTTGGTCGGACCCAACGCGGTCGCATTCTCAAATTCAGACAGCGTCGCCGCAGCCAAAGTCTTGTATGAATTTGCCAAAGATCACCCAGCGCTTGAACTCAAGTCAGGCATTGTGGATGGCGAAGTTCTCTCACTCGAAAACATTCAACAATTGGCACAAATTCCATCACGCGAAGCATTACTTACCATGTTTGCAGGCGGACTCATTCAGCCCATCAAACAAGTCGCAATTGGTTTAAACATGCACATTGAAAATCTCGAAAGCACCCAATAAGGAGGCCACTCATGGCAATGAAAAATGAAGATATCATAAAAGCATTAGAAGAAAAAACACTCTTAGAACTTAAAGAACTCGTCGACATGATGAAAGAAACATTCGGCGTTGATCCAAGCGCAGTTGCAGTCGCAGCACCTGGTGCTGGCGGCGGAGCAGATGCAGCACCAAGTGAAGTAAGCGTCATCTTAAACAATGCAGGCGGCGGTAAAATTGGCGTCATCAAAATTGTTAAAGAATTAACTGGCTTAGGCTTGAAAGAAGCTAAAGCACTCGTCGACAACGTGCCTTCACCGATTAAAGAAGGCATTAGCCCAGAAGAAGCCGAAGGCATCAAAGAAAAACTTGAAGAAGCCGGCGCGGTTGTTGAAGTTAAATAATTTCATTCGAACAAGGGTATGAATAAACCTGAGACTTGTCTCAGGTTTTTTGCCCGTTAAAATGAGGTCATTATGTCCCATTATTACGATGCGTCTCCGACGACACCGACCGATCCTTTTACCTTTGAAGTCACGTGTTTCGATACACGATTTACATTTCATTCAGACCGGGGAGTGTTTAAAAAAGACGGCTTAGATTTTGCCAGCCGATTACTCATCGAACATGTTTCAGTTGAACCGGCAAGTGAGTGTTTAGACTTGGGGTCAGGAAGCGGCGTCATCGGGCTCATTTTAACGCGCCAGTACAATCTTCACATGACCGCGGTAGATATCAACGCGCGGGCTGTAGCACTCACTGAAAAGAACGCCCAGCAATTACACGTTCCAGTGACTGCTGTGCAAAGTGATGGATTCAATGAGGTCCAGGAACAATTTTTTGATCACATATTCTCAAACCCGCCCATTCGCATCGGGAAACAAGCGATGTATGCGTTGTTAAGTGATGCGCTTGCGCATCTTAAAGTAGACGGGTCACTGTGGGTAGTCATGCATAAAAAACACGGCGTGGAATCATTTCAACGAAGTTTTGCCAAAGACGCCGATATCAAAGAAGTCATTCGCAAAAAAGGATTTAGGCTTTTAAGGCTTAAGCGGAGCCGTTGACGATTTGACGGTCTTGTGCTAAACTTTTAAAATGCGATAAATTGCGCTTTTTTGCATTTTACACAGATTTATAAACTAAAAATTGGGGTGACACATTAGTGGGTTATAAGCTAGTTCAATACGGTCGAAAACGCGAGAGAAGAGACTATTCGCGCGTTAAAATGAACATTGATTTACCGAACCTGATTGATGTCCAAACCCATTCGTTTGAATGGTTTGTGAAGGACGGGTTGCAAGAATTATTTGATGACATTTCTCCCATCGAAAACTTTACGGGAGATTTGGAGCTTTATTTTTCCGGCTTTGAGTTTGCGGACGAAAAGCATACATTAAGAGAGTCCAAAGACAAAGAACTCACCTACGCCAAGCCGTTATACGTCAATGTGAAATTGGTGAATAACCAGACGGGTGAAATTCAAGAACGCAAGATTTTCATGGGCGATTTTCCGTTCATGACCGATCGTGCGTCTTTTGTCATTAATGGGTCAGAGCGAGTTATCGTCTCCCAAATCGTCCGTTCAGCGGGCGTTTTTTACTCCGTCGAAGTCGATAAGAAAACTCTCTCACGCCGCTATTTAGGCCAAATCATTCCCAACCGTGGGGCTTGGCTTGAATTCGAAATGGATGCCAAAAATAATCTTTATGTCAAACTTGACCGTTCGAAAAAGATCCCTTTAACAACGCTCTTAAGAGCGATTAACCTCAACGATTCAAGTGTGGTTCGGGAATTATTCACCGGATCTGAATACTTGGACCAAACGTATGAAAAAGATACAACCCATTCCCCGCAAGAAGCGATTTTAGAAGTCTACTCAAAACTTCGTCAAGGTGAAACTGCCACCATCGACGGGGCGATGAACTTCTTCGTTTCGCGTTTATTTGACGCAAAACGCTATGAACTGGCGGGCGTTGGACGCTATAAAGTCAATAAAAAACTCGACGTATTAACCCATCTTAAAGGCAAAATGCTCGCCAAAGACATCACGGATAAAAAAGGCAAAGTCGTCTTTGAAAAAGGGACTGTTTTAACTTGGGAAATGCTCGACAAATTAGACAAAAACCGGGCTTGGATTAGACGGCCTTTACCGGGCGTTTTAAGCGCTGATTTAGAATACGATTACACCGTTCAAAAGAAACTGTTGGATGGGAATCCGTACCTTAAGTACTTAAGCGGGGCTGAAAAGCTTGAAATGATTCGCACCCAAAGCTATCCAACTGTTAAAGAGGCCTTCAAAGGATTCTTGAAAAAAGAAGGGGTCAGCGAAAAAGCCTACACCGATAAAGAAGGAAAAATCAAAGTTCAAGAAGCGAAAGACGCCCTTGAAGAAACGTTAAACAATCCCGAACTCGTCTTAGATATCGCAGAAATTGAAGTCGTTGAGATCGCCCACCAAAACGATCAAGACGAAATGGTTACCTTAAAAGTCATCGGCAATAACTCCGAAGAAACGCGTGAACATATTGTTGCCAGCGACATTGTGGCAAGTATCAGTTATTACCTCAATTTATTTGAGGGATTTGGTCGTCTCGATGACATCGATCACCTCGGCAACCGCCGCTTACGTCTAATTGGTGAATTGTTGAAAAACCAATTCCGAATCGGCCTTTCTAAACTGGAAAAAAATGTCAAAGACCGGATGAGTACCAAAGACATTGATGATGTGACTCCGAAAGACTTGATTAATATTCGACCACTCACCTCATCGCTCAAAGAATTTTTTGGGTCATCCCAGCTTTCTCAGTTCATGAGTCAAACCAATCCACTTGATGAAATTACCCACAAACGCCGTATTTCAGCCCTCGGTCCAGGCGGGTTAACCCGTGACCGTGCGGGCTTTGAAGTCCGCGATGTGCACTACTCGCACTACGGCCGCATTTGTCCGATTGAAACCCCTGAGGGTCAGAACATCGGGCTGATTAACTCGCTTGCAACGTACGTGCGGGTCAATCAATTTGGATTTATGGAGACCCCATACATTAAAGTCGAAGACGTAGCGGTTAAGGGCGTCAATAAAAAACGCATTACCGATGACATTCAATACATGAGTGCCGATGAAGAAGAAAATTACACCATTGGTCAGGCGAACATTGTCGTCGATGACGATGGATTCATCGTCGAAGACCAAGTGGTCGCCCGCTATTATGGTGAAACGAACTTAGTGCCGCAAGCAGAGATTGAATTTATCGATGTCTCACCGAAGCAGATTGTCTCGGTATCCACCGCTTCAATTCCCTTCTTAGAGCACGATGATGCAAACCGGGCACTTATGGGTGCCAACATGCAACGACAAGCAATTCCGCTTTTAAAACCCCGTTCCCCATTAGTTGGAACCGGGATTGAATTCAAAGCAGCTCAAGATTCAGGGGCGTGCATCGTGACGAAGCACGCAGGAACCGTAGATTATGTCGATGCAAAACTCGTCGTGATTCGCCGTGGCAATAAAAAAGATCGCTATGATTTAACAAAATTTGAACGCTCCAACCAAGGCACAAACTTGACCCAACGTCCGATTGTCTCAAAAGGGGACAAAGTGGAAGTCGGCGATATCATCGCCGACGGCCCAAGCATGGAAAACGGTGAAATGGCNCTCGGCCAAAATGTCGTCGTCGCTTTCATGACATGGAATGGGTACAACTATGAAGATGCCGTCATCATGAGTGAGAGACTCGTGAAAGAGGACGTCTACACGTCCATTCATATCGAAAAATACGATGTCGAAGCGCGTGATACGAAACTTGGTAAGGAAGAAATCACCCGAGAAATCCCCAACGTTGGGGAAGAAGGTCGTCGCTTCTTAGATGACCGAGGCATCATTATTCCAGGTGCTGAAGTAGACGAAGGCGACATTTTAGTCGGTAAAGTGACTCCAAAAGGACAAACTGAACCGACGCCAGAAGACCGTTTACTCCTCGCTATTTTCGGTGAAAAATCACGCGAAGTGCGCGATACATCCTTAAAAGTCCCGCACGGTGGCGGGGGAATTGTCCAATCAGTGAAATACTTTAGCCGCGCCGGGGGCGATGAAATGCCACCGGGAGCGAATGAAATCGTTCACGTATTTATCGTCCAAAAACGGAAAATTTCCGAAGGCGATAAAATGGCTGGACGCCACGGAAATAAAGGGGTTATCTCAAAAATACTCCCTGAAGAAGATATGCCATACCTGCCCGATGGAACCCCAGTTGATATCATGCTTAATCCACTCGGTGTCCCCTCGCGGATGAACATTGGCCAAGTCTTAGAAATTCACCTTGGCATGGCTGCAAAACGCTTAGGTGTTCACGTGGCAACGCCCGTNTTTGACGGCGTTCAAAGCGACGATTTAGAAGCCATACTTAAAGAAGCCGGCATGCAATCGACCGGTAAAACACCCCTTTTCTCTGGGCAAACCGGTGAGAAATATGACAACGACGTATCCGTCGGTGTGATGTACATGATTAAGCTCGATCACATGGTCGACGATAAATTACACGCCCGCTCAGTCGGTCCATACACCTTAGTCACGCAACAACCCATGGGTGGTAAAGCCCAAAATGGTGGCCAACGCTTCGGTGAGATGGAAGTTTGGGCCTTAGGGGCTTACGGGGCCGCGTATACCTTGCAAGAAATGTTAACCGTGAAGAGCGATGACATTATCGGCCGGAACAAAGTATTTAGAGCCATTGTCGATGGAAAATCCATCCCAGCACCAAGCCTTCCTGAATCATTCCGAGTATTAACCCGTGAGCTTCAATCCCTCGGTATATCGGTTGAGTTGATCAACCGGACAACGGGACTTAACGAAGCGAACAAATCATTGGTCGAAGATACCGGATTAGAAAACTACATTGACAAATACGGCTTCAACGCTTAGGAGATGATGCTATGAGCCAAAAGTATTCGCATTATAAAATCCGAATCGCCTCCCCTGAAGAGATGTTAAATTGGTCATTTGGGGAAGTCGAAAAACACGAAACAATTAACTACCGGACCTTAAAACCAGAACGTAAAGGGCTCTTNTGTGAAGAGATTTTCGGTCCNACGAAAGACTTTCAATGTGCCTGCAACAACAAATCTAAACGCTCCAGCCAATCGGGAAAAAAATGTCCGATTTGTGGGGTTGAATACACTGAATCAAAAGTCCGTAGAGAGCGCATGGGCCACATTAAATTGGCCGCACCGGTCGTTCATACTTGGTTCTTAAGAAATTCCCCATCACGCATTGCCACCTTACTCGACTTAAAAAGCAAAGACTTAGAAGAAGTGGTGTACTACGCGTCTTACATCGTGGTCGATAAAGGCGATACTGATTTGCAAAACATGCAAATTCTTTCAGAAGCAAAATATACGGAAAAACACCTTGAGTACGGCAATCGTTTCAAAGCCTTAAGCGGTGCTGAAGCGGTTAAAACCTTATTGAAAAAAATCGACTTAGAAGACGAGGCGTATCGCTTACGTAAAGAATTGCCGTCTGCGTCAAAACAAAAACGTGACAAAATATTAAAACGCCTAGAAATCATCGAAGCGTTTTATAAATCTGACAACAAACCGGAATGGATGGTCATGGACATTCTTCCAGTCATCCCCCCAGAATTACGTCCCATGGTGCAACTTGACGGTGGCCGCTTTGCGACAACCGACCTCAACGATTTATACCGCCGGATTTTAAACCGCAACAACCGGTTAAAACGTCAACTTGAACAAAAAGCACCTGATTTGATTACGAAAAACGAAAAACGGATGTTGCAAGAAGCCGTGGATGCGTTGATTGATAATTCAAAACGGGGCCGTAAAGTCGTCGTTGAGAAAAACCGCCCCTTAAAATCACTGTCCGATATGTTACGCGGTAAACAAGGACGTTTCCGCCAAAACTTACTCGGTAAACGGGTCGACTACTCAGGCCGAAGCGTTATTGTCGTGGGGCCTGATTTAGAGATGTATCAGTGTGGTCTCCCCAAGGAAATGGCACTGTCACTGTTTAAACCGTTTGTCATTCGCGAATTAATGATTCGTGAAATTACGTCAAACATTAAAAGCGCGAAAGCGATGATTGATCGCAGCGATGCAAAAGTTTGGAATGTCTTAGAAGACGTCATTAAAGAGCATCCTGTCTTGCTTAACCGGGCTCCGACCTTACACAGACTCGGTATTCAAGCGTTTGAACCCAAATTGGTCGAAGGAAAAGCGATTCGCTTACACCCCTTAGTTACCACCGCTTTCAACGCGGATTTTGATGGGGACCAAATGGCCGTTCACGTCCCATTGTCCGAAGAAGCCCAAGCCGAAGCACGGGTCTTGATGCTCGCATCCAACAACATCTTGAACCCGAAAGATGGCAAACCGGTCGTNACCCCGTCCCAAGATATGGTCTTAGGAAACTATTACTTAACGCTTGAACGGGCGCATGAAAAAGGCCAAGGCAAAGTATTTAAAGATTCAAAAGAAGCTTTGCTCGCGTTTGATAACCAAGAGATTTCCTTGCACGCTGTCATCGCGATTAAAGCGTCATCTTTAGGAAATGCACCGCTGACTGAAACGCAACGTCAAGGCTATTTAATGACGACGGTTGGGAAACTCATTTTCAATGAGATACTGCCGCGTTCATTCCCATATATCAACGAACCAACGGTTGAAAACTTGGAAGAAGAAACACCTGATTCGCATTTCTTAGCGAAGGGCTCAAACATCCCTGAGATTATCCATCACAACGCCGATTATCATGCGAAAACCGAAGCTTTGAAACACTTAAAAGCGGACGGAACGGATGACGCGGAAATTAAACGCTTAGAAAAAGAAGTGAAGGCGCTTGAGAAAAAAGGTGCACGCCATTTAATTGANCCATTCCGTAAACGGTTCTTAGCGCTTGTCATTTCCCGGGTCTTTGAAGACTTTAAAATTAACGAAACTTCAAAAATGCTTGATAAGATGAAAAACTTAGGCTTTAAATATTCGACGTATGCCGGCATTACCGTGAGTGCATACGACGTTATGCCTTACACGCACAAATCCGAGGTCATCACCGGTGCATCGACGCAAGTTGATCGCATTCAAACCATGTTTGACCAAGGCTTACTTACCGACAAAGAACGTCGTGGATTGGTCATTAAAGAATGGGAAAAAGCGAAAAACCTCATTCAGCAAGGCCTGAAAGATGAACTCACCAAAGAAAACCACATCAACATGATGAGCGACTCAGGCGCCCGGGGGAATATTTCCAACTTTACCCAACTCGCCGGGATGCGTGGTTTGATGAGTAAACCATCTGGAGAAACCATTGAACTACCGATTAAAGCGTCATTCCGTGAAGGATTAACGATGTCAGAGTTCTTTATCTCCACGCACGGGGCCCGGAAAGGGTCGACCGACACCGCCTTAAAAACGGCCGACTCGGGGTACTTAACCCGCCGTTTAGTCGACGTCAGCCAAGACATCGTCATCACCCAAGACGATTGTGCGACTAATCGCGGAGTCATCGTCAAAGACATCTTTGACAATGACGGCAAAGTAATCGTGACGTTATCAGACCGCTTAATTGGTCGCTACTCCCAAGAAACAGTGTCTCACCCTAAAACGGGTGAAGTTCTTATTGAAAAAGATGGCTACATCACTGAAGAAATTGCCAGAAATGTTGAGAAAGCGGGCGTTGAAACCGTGAAGATTCGATCGGTTCTTACGTGCCATGCGGATCACGGCGTCTGNGAGAAATGTTACGGCCGTAACTTAGCGACCGGGAATAAAGTCGAAGTTGGGGAAAGTGTTGGCTATATTGCCGCGCAATCCATCGGTGAACCCGGGACCCAGCTGACGATGCGGACATTCCATACCGGCGGGGTTGCCGGGGCGGATATTACGCAAGGTCTGCCACGGATTCAAGAACTTTTTGAGGCAAGAACACCTAAAGGGAAAGCCATCATCGCGGAAAGTTACGGAACCATTACAGACATTGAACAGATTGATGAACGTTACAAAATCACCTTAAAAGGCGATTTGAAACCGTCTCAAGAAGAGCCGACATTCTATCAATATGAAACCAATAGTGGGGTCACATTGAAAGTGTCAGAAGGCGATCACGTGACCGCCGGTCAGCAATTGACTGAAGGGTCGATCGACCCGAAACAACTTTTAAAAGTGACCAACGCCGAAACGGTTCAACAGTACATCTTGGGTGAAGTTCAAAAAGTATACCGCGCTCAAGGGGTGGAAATTTCCGATAAACACATCGAAATTATCGTCCACCAAATGATGCAAAAAGTGAATATTATTGTCTCCGGAGACACTGAGTTACTTCCGGGTGCTCAAGTGTCCTTGCGTCAGTTCAAAAAAGCCAATGAAGCCGTCATGGCCGACCGTAAAAATCCTGCCATCGCGCGTCCTGTGCTCTTAGGAATCACCCGATCAAGTTTACGGAGTGAATCCTTCTTGTCTGCCGCATCCTTCCAAGAAACGACCCGTGTCCTCACCGATGCTGCCATCCGTGGGAAAGTCGATGACTTGGTTGGACTGAAAGAAAACGTCATTATCGGGGGCTTAATTCCTGCCGGAACCGGTATCTTATCGCACTCCTATTTTGATTATGAAAAAATCGAAGTGGAAGACGATGATTTCTCGGGCGATCCGCTGTATGAAGAAGTCTCTGAAGCACCCGCCGCTGAAGTTGAATAAAGCGCTTAGATTCGCTTGACAATCCAGCTGAGAAATCCTATAATCATATTCGCGTGTAAAACAGTTGGGTCATTCGTTGACCCCTGTTTTCATCCCCGTTTTGATACACACGGAACTGTTGTAAGAAAGGAGGAGCTTTATGCCCACAATGAATCAATTGGTTAGAAAAGGTCGTACATCGAAAGGTAAAAAGAGTAAATCCCCAAGTTTGAACATGGGATTCAACTCGTTGAAACGTGAATATACATCAACCATGAGTCCGCAAAAGCGCGGTGTATGTACCCGTGTTGCGACGATGACTCCAAAGAAACCTAACTCTGCGTTACGGAAATATGCGCGGGTTCGCTTGACCAATGGTGTTGAAGTGACAGCCTACATTCCGGGAATCGGCCACCAACTTCAAGAGCACAGCGTCGTCTTAATTCGCGGCGGTCGTGTCAAAGATTTACCGGGTGTTCGCTACCATATTGTTCGTGGCACACTCGATACCACAGGCGTCACCGACCGTAAACAAGGTCGCAGTAAATATGGAACCAAGAAAAACGCGTAATTAAACGCAGAAAAAAGGAGGAGCCAAGATGCCTCGTAAAGGTCATATAGCCAAAAGAGACGTCCTCCCTGATCCGATTTATGATTCAAAATTGGTGACAAAACTCATCAACAACATCATGCTCGGTGGTAAAAAGGGAACCGCTCAAAATATTTTATACAATGCATTTAAAAAAGTTGAGGAAACAGTCAACAAACCCCCCTTATCGGTGTTTGAAGAAGCCCTCAAAAACATCATGCCAACGTTTGAAGTGAGAGCCCGCCGAATCGGTGGTCAAAACTATCAAGTCCCAGTTGAAGTCAGAGACGAACGCCAATATACCCTTGGACTTCGTTGGTTGACGCAATATGCCCGCTTAAGAAACGAAAAAACCATGGAAGAGCGTCTCGCCAAAGAAATTATGGACGCCGCCAATGGAGTGGGTGCATCAGTGAAAAAACGAGAAGATATGCACCGGATGGCGGACGCCAATAAAGCCTTCGCGCATTACCGCTGGTAAGAAAGGAGATACGTATGCCTCGTAAATATACCCTCGATAAGACCCGTAATATCGGCATTATGGCCCATATTGATGCGGGAAAGACTACCACGACTGAACGTATTCTCTTTCATACTGGACGCATCCACAAAATTGGAGAAACCCACGATGGGGCGTCCCAAATGGACTGGATGGCGCAAGAACAAGAACGAGGAATTACCATTACCTCAGCCGCGACGACCGCGTTCTGGAAAGATCACCGGGTTAATATCATTGATACGCCTGGTCACGTCGACTTCACCGTTGAAGTATCACGTTCATTGCGTGTCCTTGATGGATCAGTCGCCGTATTAGATGCTCAAGCCGGCGTTGAACCGCAAACCGAAACTGTGTGGCGCCAAGCCACAGAGTACCGTGTTCCACGGATAGTCTTTGTCAACAAAATGGACAAAACAGGTGCGGATTTTGCGTATTCGCTGCAAAGTATCGAAGAGCGCTTAGGTGTGAAAGCACCAGCGATTCAATGGCCCATTGGAGCGGAAGATGATTTCTCTGGAATCATTGACCTCGTTGAAATGAAAGCCTATCACTTCGACGGCGGACCGGATGAAATCCCTGAAGAGATTGAGATTCCAGCTGAGTTAAACGATACGGTCAATGAACGCCGTGAGCTATTAATCGAAGCCGTCAGCGAGTACGATGACGAATTGATGATGCTTTATTTAGAAGGCGAAACCATCAGCAATGCCCAACTGAAAACAGCGCTGCGTAATGCGACGTTGTCGGTGGAATTTTTCCCCGTCTTGTGCGGCAGTGCCTTTAAAAATAAAGGCGTAAAATTGATGCTTGATGCGGTTATTGATTACTTACCTGCCCCTGTTGATGTCGCAGAAATCAAAGGCTTGATGAAATCAGGCGATGAAGTCGCCATTGAAGTGAAAGACGAAGCGAAATTTGCTGCGCTTGCCTTCAAAGTCGCAACGGACCCATTTGTCGGCCGATTGACATTCTTCCGCGTCTATTCCGGCGTGTTGAAAAAAGGCTCATATTTAATTAATACGACCAAAGGTAAAAAAGAACGGATTGGACGGCTCTTACAAATGCACGCCAACCACCGGGAAGAAATTGACGAAGTGTACGCCGGAGATATTGCGGCCGCTGTCGGTCTTAAAGATACGTCGACTGGTGACACCCTCGCCGATGAGAAATATGACATTATTTTAGAGAAAATGGTCTTCCCAGAACCCGTGATTAGTGTCGCGATTGAACCGAAATCACGCGGTGACCAAGACAAGATGGGTGTGGCGCTTCAAAAACTGGCCGAAGAAGACCCAACGTTTAGAACATATACCGATGAAGAAACTGGCCAAACGATCATTGCGGGGATGGGAGAACTTCACCTCGATATTATCGTCGACCGGATGAAACGTGAATTTAAAGTTGAAGCCAACGTTGGAGCACCGCAAGTGTCTTACCGCGAAACCTTTACGAATGAAGCTGAAGTGGAAGGGAAATTCGTCCGCCAAAGTGGGGGCCGTGGACAGTATGGACATGTCTGGATTCGATTCGAACCGAATCCCAATGAAGGGTATGAATTCGTCGACAAAATCGTCGGTGGGGTCGTCCCTCGTGAATACATTCCAGTGGTCGATAAAGGGCTCCAAGAATCGATGGAATCCGGCATTTTAGCGGGCTATCCGATGATNGATGTCAAGGCCACATTATACGATGGGTCTTACCACGATGTGGATTCCTCAGAAATTGCCTTTAAAGTGGCGGCTGGCCTAGCTTTAAGAAAAGCCAAAGACCAATGTAAAGCGATTCTCTTAGAACCGATTATGAGCGTCACCGCCATCACCCCCGAAGACTACATTGGAAACGTGATCGGGGATTTAACGTCCCGTCGCGGTAAAATTGAGTCACAAAATAAACGCACCAACGCCCAAGAAGTCGTTGCCAAAGTGCCTCTGTCTGAAATGTTTGGGTATGCCACATCATTGCGTTCGAATACGCAAGGTCGTGGGAACTACAATATGCAATTTTCACACTACGAACCCGCACCGAAATCCATCGCGACAGAAATTATCGAAAAGCGCTCGGTTAGGGATTAGACTTGCATTCCCCTAGGGAATGCGGTAAACTATTTTTGATTGTAATCAAGGAGGAAAAATCAAATGGGAAAAGCTAAATTTGAACGGAATAAAATCCATTTAAATGTTGGAACCATCGGTCACGTAGACCACGGTAAAACAACACTTACCGCTGCTATTGCAACAGTACTTCACAAACGTGGAGTCGGTGAAACAAGTGCTGCAACATTCGCGTCAATTGATAATGCACCAGAAGAAAAAGAACGGGGTATTACGATTAATACATCGCACATCGAATATGCGACTGACAAACGTCATTATGCGCATGTTGACTGCCCAGGTCACGCCGATTATGTGAAGAACATGATCACCGGTGCAGCTCAAATGGACGGGGGTATCTTAGTGGTATCCGCCGCCGATGGACCAATGCCACAAACGCGTGAACACATCTTACTTTCCCGCCAAGTCGGGGTGCCTAAACTCGTCGTTTTCTTGAACAAAGTAGACATGGTCGACGATGAAGAACTCTTAGAACTCGTGGAAATGGAAGTCCGTGATTTACTCAGCGAATATGACTTCCCAGGCGATGACATTCCAGTCATCAAAGGGTCCGCGTTAAAAGCCTTAGAAGGCGATGCAAAATACGAAGACTCGATCTTAGAACTCATGCAAAATGTCGATGATTACTTCGATGATCCTGTACGTGAAACTGACAAACCATTCTTGATGCCTGTGGAAGATGTTTTCTCCATTACAGGTCGTGGGACTGTAGCAACTGGCCGTGTTGACCGCGGAACGGTTAAAGTTCAAGACGAAGTGGAAATTGTCGGAATCAAAGCGACGCGTAAATCCGTCGTTACCGGCGTTGAAATGTTCCGTAAATTGTTGGATCAAGCAGAAGCTGGCGACAACATCGGAATCTTACTTCGCGGGGTTGACCGGGAAGATATCCAACGTGGCCAAGTTGTATCAAAACCTGGCAGCGTAACACCGCACACGAAATTCCGCGGTGAAGTATACATTCTTTCTAAAGACGAAGGCGGCCGTCATACGGCATTCTTCTCAAACTACCGTCCTCAATTTTATTTCCGGACCACCGATGTGACTGGCGTCATTGAACTCCCAAGCGGCGTTGAAATGGTCATGCCTGGTGACAACGTAGAAATGACGGTGGATTTAATTCACCCCATTGCCTTAGAACAAGGCACAAAATTCTCCATCCGCGAAGGTGGTCGTACCGTTGGTGCGGGCGTCGTCGCAGAAATTATTGAATAATTGCTTCATTCGGAGTGCCGACAGGCGCTCCTTTTTTTTGGCCCTCGGTTTAATAAATAGGCCCTAGCGTGTATAATAAAACCGAGGATTTTATGATGATAGACACACACGTCCATTTGAATGTTTCACCGCTTTTTGAAGAGGCCGATACCTATATCCAAGCCGCCTTTGACGCGGGCGTCGAGTCGTTTATTGTCGTCGGTTTTGACCCCCAAACGATTCCCCCAGCCATCGCGCTGGCCGATCGTCATCAAACCGTTAAACTCGCCTTAGGCTTTCACCCAACGGTCGTCCATACATTAACCGACGAAGACTACGCCATGCTAGAGGCATCGCTCAGTCATCCTTCGGTCCGGGCGTTCGGGGAAATTGGCCTTGATTTACACTGGGATAAATCCCATATAGAGAGTCAAATTACGCATCTTCATCGCCAGCTCAAATGGGCTCAATCACTCGATTTACCGGTCGTCATTCACATGCGGGATGCGACGCAAGCGACGTATGATATTTTGCAGCAATATGCCCCGTTAAAAGGGGTCATGCACTGCTACTCAGGGTCCCTTGAGATGGTGCCACAGTTTCTTGATTTAGGCTTACATATCGGCCTCGATGGACCAGTCACTTTCAAAAACGCACGGGTGCCTAAAGAGGTCGCGAGCGCCGTGCCACTTGACCGCTTACTTTTAGAGACGGACGCGCCATACTTAGCGCCCCATCCGTATCGTGGAAAGACCAATCAACCCGCGTATTTAGACCTTATTGCCGACGAAATTGCCCGTTTAAGGGGCACCTCCAAAGCGACCATCATTCGTGCAACCACCCATAATGCTCAGGCATTATTTAATGTATAAAATCTTAAGGAGGCTTCCATGATTCAAGTGATTAAAGAGCGCCATTCTGTCCGGACGTTTGAAAATAAAACAATCAGTTTAGACGACGAAAAAATCATTCAAAAAGTACTCGATGATACCATGCAAGAAACCCCGCCTTTTCAAACCCCGGTGAAGCTTTATTTCCTCAGAAATAAAGACGCCCATTCCCCGGAATCGAAAAAGGTCGGAATGTATGGCTACGTGAAACACGTGCCGGCCTACATTACAGGCAGTACGCAAAACACCAAAGAAGGGTTACTCGATTTCGGATATCTCTTTGAAAAAGCCGTGTTAGAACTCGTTAAACGAGGGTTCGGGACCGTCTGGCTCTCCGGTGATTTTGATAATCAAGACTTAGAAAATTTTGCCCGTGCGGGGGATGTTGTGCCAGTCATGGCCCCAGTTGGGTATCCAGGCTACAAACAAAGTCTTAAAGAACGCTTTTTAAGAATGAAACAAGAAGCGTCTGACCGGAAAAAGCACGAAGACTTATTCGGGGTCAAAGACTTTAATTCGCCCGTAGAAAAAAATCATCCATACTACGAAGTGTTAGAGCTCGTTCGCTTAGCACCGAGCGCACTGAATAAACAGCCATGGCGTATTTTAGTCGATGAAGATGTCTTTCATTTATACTTACAGCGAACTGAAAAATTTCCAGCGCAAGCTGCCGATTCTGAAATGATCAATATGGGCATCGCCATTCGTCATATTATGATTGGCTTAGAATCCTTGAAACACTCAGGCACCGTAGCCATCGCCGACAGCGCTCCGCGCCCTGAAGGCTTGGAATATGTGGTGTCCATTCACGTCAACTAAATGAGGAAAAAATGAGTTTAACTGCAGGAATCGTCGGTTTGCCCAACGTGGGTAAATCGACGCTTTTTAACGCCATTACAAAAGCCAGTATCTTAGCGGCCAATTATCCGTTTGCAACGATTGAACCCAATGTCGGCACTGTCTTAGTACCCGATGAACGGTTGGAAACCCTCGATGCAATGGTGAGTCCCAAGAAAAAAGTCCCCACGACGTTTGAATTTACCGACATCGCGGGACTCGTGAAGGGGGCCTCAAAAGGGGAAGGCTTAGGCAATCAATTTTTATCACACATTCGTGCAGTCGATGCAATCATTCATGTCATCCGGGCATTTGACGATGCCAATGTGACGCACGTAGATGGCTCGATTGACCCAGTCCGTGATTTACACACCATCCAATTAGAACTCATTTTAGCCGATCTTGAGTTAGTCAGTACGCGCTTACCAAAAGTCGAAAAGAAAGCCGCTTTAAAAGTGGACGAAGATGCCGTCTTAGAGCATCAGCTTTTAAGTCGGATTAAAACATTGTTAGAAGCAGAAAAGCCCATTCGTTTAGCGGAATTTTCCGCCGATGAAATGAAACGATTGAAAGGCTTTGGGCTACTCACTTCTAAACCGATGCTGTATGTATTAAACGTCTCAGAAGACCAACTCAAAGCGTTAGATACGTTAGAATCCTACCAGTCACTCAAAGCATTTGCGGCGAGTGAAAATGCGGATCTGACGGCGCTTTCTGCGCAAATTGAAAGTGAGCTAATCGGGTTTGACGAGGTAGAAAAACAAGAAATGTTGGAGGCCCTTGAGTTAGAAAAAAGTGGGCTGGATGAACTGATTCAAAAAAGCTATCACGTGTTAAAGCTCCGGACGTTTTTTACCGCCGGTGAAAAAGAAGTGCGGGCGTGGACGTTTAAAGAAGGCATGACCGCAAAAGCCTGCGCGGGTGTTATTCACTCAGATTTTGAAAAAGGCTTCATCCGGGCAGAAACCGTTGCCTATGATGACTTTGTGACTCACGGCGGTGCACAAGGCGCCAAAGAAAAAGGCGTGTACCGCTTAGAAGGTAAAGAATACGCCGTGCAAGACGGCGATATATTGCTCTTTAGATTCAACGTATAACGGAGGCTTTATGCAAGTAACCGTCGTTTCAATCGGCCATGAATTACTCATGGGAAAAACGCTTAATCGCCATTTGGTGACCATTGCGCGGGCGTTAAAAGGCATCGGCTTATCGATCACGGAGGGGCTCATTTTACAAGATGACCCAGTGGCCATAAAAAAAGAACTTTCACACATCGACAGTGACGTGCTGATTTTCACGGGGGGACTTGGTCCGACGCCGGATGATCTCACGAAAGAAACCGTGTGTGATTTTTTTGACATCCCCCTTGTCTTACACGAGCCATCCCTCGAACAGATCAAAGCGCAGTTTAAACGCTACAATAAACCGATGTCCAAGACGAATTTAAAACAGGCCTATTTCCCAGAGTCCGCCACGGTCATTGAAAACCCGCAAGGGACGGCACCTGGGGCGATTTTTCATGTGCCGAATGGGCCTTGGGTGGTCTTATTACCAGGTCCACCCGTTGAACTCAATCCAATGTTACCGGTCGTCCGGCGCTTTTTCAAAGACGAATTCAAGTTAGAGATTTATGAAGATGGGTACTTAGTCGCCGGCATTGGCGAATCGGAAATGGAAGAACGACTAGAGGGCCTTTATAAAGCCCACCCAGACGTCTACATTGCGCCCTATGCGGGGAACGGTGAGATTCAATACTTCTTCACGTCCCATTCAAAAGCCGCCTTAGACGCCGCCATGGACGCGTTTAAAGCCCGGGCACTCCCATACATTATGGGGCCGTATCAAACGACGCTTGAAGCGTTGCTGATTAAACGCCTCACAGAGATTGAAGCGACCATTGCGGTCGCTGAATCAATGACTGCGGGCATGGTGACGGCTAGACTTACGGATATCCCAGGGGCATCGAATGTACTCAGAGAAAGCCTGATTGTCTATTCAGATGAAGCGAAAATGAAGTATTTGAACATTCCAGAATCCCTATTGGTTGAAAAAAGCGCCGTGTCATTAGACGTCGCCATTGCGATGGTTGAGGGATTACATACGTTAACTGGCGCCGATTTATGTGGGTCAATTACGGGGTATGCGGGACCTGGTGCGGACGTTGATCATCCTGTTGGGACTGTTTATATGGCCGTTAAATACAAAGGTGAAGTCACCACACGCTCCGTCACATTGCAAGGCAATCGGTCATTTATCAGAGAACGCACAACCGCCTTTTTACTTCACATGTTATTAGAGAGGGTGATGGACCGTGGGAATTAACATCGAAAAAGCCACCTATGCAGGCATTCCCTATTTAACCTATGCCAACGAGACATCGAACCGGCTATTGTTTGTGCAACACGGCATTTACGGCAATAAAGAAAAGTCACTCAACTTGCTGGGGGTGCCTTTTGCGAATGCTGGGTATACCGTCGTGGCGACGGATGCACGAATGCACGGTGAACGTGGAGAATATCCGTTCATAGAAAAAACCCAACCGATTGGTGAAATGACCATGCCGCACATCATTCACGATACGGCGCAAGACATTATCCGCCTCTTTGAAGACCGTTTTTCACACTTTGAAACGTTTGATTATTTAGGCATATCTATGGGCGGAATTATTGGCTTTCACTTGTTAACGCTGACCCGCTCTGTTGATCAGTTTTACGGCGTGATTACGACGCCTGATTATCAATCATTGGTTGACCTTGCACACCCTAGCCACCGGGCCGAATATCCTGAGTTATCACTCAAAGCGCGGGCAAAGATGGAAGCTTTAAATCCAGCACTAAGACCCGAAGAAATGCACTATCAAGCGATTAAAATGTTTCATGGTGTGGATGATGATACTGTCCCGTTATCGGGCGTCCAGGCGTTTTATGACGCGCATGCATCAAACGCGGTTAGCTTAGAAACATTCCCCACCGATCACCATATTACAAAACCGATGTTTGAAGCCATTTTAAAACACGTCAAAGCCGCCGTATAAAGAGTAGCCTCACACCTTGAGGTGTGATATAATAATTGTCGCGTGTAAAGTCACGCTGAACAATCCTTGCTGCATCTCGCATGCAGCCCATGTCCAAAAGGAGGTAAACTATGCAAAAGTACGAAATTATGTACATCATTCGCCCCAATTTAGAAGACGAGCCGCGCCAAGCTCTCATTGAAGAACTCAGTGGGATTTTGACAAAACTTGATTCAAAAGTGGTTAAACTGAGCGAATGGGGCCTGCGAAATCTTGAGTACGAAATTAAAGATTTCACCAAAGGGTACTATGTCGTGTTAGATGTAGAAGCCACAGAAGCGGCGCGTGCAGAATTCGATCGCATCATTCGCATTAAAGAAGATGTGATTCGTTACCTGATTATTCGCGACGTACGCTAGGAGGCAACGCATGATTAATCGAGTCGTTCTCGTCGGCCGCTTAACACGCGATCCCGAACTGAGAAGAACCAGCAATGATATCCCTGTGGTATCGTTTACCGTGGCGGTTAACCGCCCGTATGCGAAAGCTGACAGTGATCAACAAGCAGATTTCATCAATTGTAGCGCTTGGCGCCGGCAAGCTGAAACGGTCAATCAATATTTGTCCAAAGGCAGCTTAGTGGGAGTCGAAGGGCGCATTCAAACCCGCAACTATGAAGATGCCAATGGCAATAAACGGACCGCGACCGATGTCGTCGCCGATTCCGTCCAATTTTTAGAGCCCAAAGGGTCGAGTGGCGGAGCTTCACGGCCGCAAAATAGTCCCTATGACTATCAATCGAATGCCAACGCATCTGCGGACCCAAAACCGTACAAAGAAGAACCGATCATCGATATTCCCGATGATGATCTACCCTTTTAAGGAGGATACATATGCCGAGAAATCAAGGTTTCCGTAAGCGTCGTAAAAAAACATGTTTCTTCACGGAAAATAAAATTACATACATCGACTACAAAGATGTTGAATTGTTAAAACGTTTCATTTCTGACCGTGGAAAAATTTTACCAAGACGGGTGACAGGCACCAAAGCTGGCTATCAAAAAGATTTAGCGATCGCCATCAAACGCGCCCGCCATATGGCATTATTACCATTTGTTAAAGACTAATTGAAAGCCCCTTACAGACGTTCTGTAAGGGGCTTTTTTTTCGGCATAAGTTGATCGGACAAGACGACGTCTTTGGCAATTTCCATGGCTTTTTTGATGGCATCGGGCAGTGAAAACTCTTGCTGGAAATGCCAAAGTGCCGTAGCAAATCCATCGCCCGCTCCATCGGAATCGATGGGGACGACGACCTGGGCGGGCAGAAATGTTTGACAGTCTTTTCCGTCATACCAAGTCACCCCTTTTTCCGCATGCGTCATGACCACGGTACGGGCCGATTTCACAAGTTTTCGACCGAGCCAATCTTGCGTATGTTTGGACATATGAGCGCCTGATAATGTCAGGCTATGAGCCTTATTAATGTAAGGAAGCATGAACGGATTTTCGCCGTCGTAATCATGCAAGTCTACCCAAATATTTGGATGCTCAATCGCACTGACCCACGGTTCAAAGGCCCCCGAAAGCTCTAAAAATAAGACGTCTGTTTCTTTAATGAGTAATATGACGTCACTCGGTAAAGCCTTATGAGGGGTCAGACCAGGGGTCGTAAAAATACTGATTCGATCATCATGGGGGGCTAAGAGATTTGTGTGTTGCACGGTAACATCTTGCGGATGGTTTGGCGGTATCCAATGGGGTGTCACCGACGTATTTTGAAAAAATGCCCGAATCATCTGTCCAGCGTCGTCATTCGCAATGGTCGATACGAGGGTAACGTCATGGCCTAAGTAATCAAGATTCAGCGCTTTACCTGCCGCACTTCCGCCGACACGTCGTTTGACCGTGTCGGCGAAATGGGTGGTTTGAGCAGTGATTGATTGGCTGAGGTGAATCACCGTATCGATGCTCACATCCCCAATTACGAGGGTTTTCATTGAGCTGATTTCGGGGTAATGGATTTAATCCAGTAAATAAACGGTGTATCGATGAGGGCAACAAATAATTTAATGAGGTAAGTTGTGATAAAGATATCAAAGACAATGGCAAATTCGAAAACGCCTAAGAAAGCGATGGGGACGAAAATAACGGTATCAATCAATTGTGAGGTGGCGGTTGAAAATATATTTCGCACGTATAGTTTCCCATCATCTGGAGATTTTTTCTTAATGTATTGGAACAAGTAAACATCCAACCATTGAGAGAGCAAGTAAGCAATTATACTCCCAAGTGCAATCCGTGGAATCAATCCGAATATGACGCTAAGTGCATCGTGGACATCCCCAGACTGCGGGGTAAAGAGTAAACTCATCTGCATGACTAAAACAAAAAACAAGAGGCTTACAAATCCGATAATGACGGCTTTTTTGGCTTCTTTGATTCCGTATTTTTCACTAATCGCATCGGTGGCTAAGAAGATCGAGCCATAGGCAATGTTGCCNAGNGTCGCGGTTAAGCCGAAGAATTCGATGGTTTTTGTGACTTGAATATTGGCGATGACCGCATTCATGGCAATCCAGGCAAACAGTCCTGTTAACCCAAAATATTTATATACAAAGCCAAGTGCAGTAAAGTTTACAAGCGCCAGCGCAATCCATAATAATTCATTCATGGTCGTACCTCACTTCTATCTAGGTTCACCCAATTTGAGCGTCATCACTATGATATAATAAACCCACTCAAAATCACGAGGAAAGTATGAAAAAAATCACGAATATTTTCATTGGTCTAATCAGTCTATCGCTTTTAGCCGTGGGCATCGTCTATCGCGATGAACCCGTCTTTTTTTGGACACTTTCGACCAATGCGGTTGTGATTTTCCTGATGTTATTCGCCATGCAAGCCTTGTCAAAGAATCAAGCGACCAAAGTGCGTCGCTTGGAAAATCGATTGTTAACGAAAGACAAGCAAATCCGGCAAAAAAAAGAGATTGAATCGCACATCCTTTATTACCATAGTATCGGCGTATTATTGTTAGAAAACGAAGATACCATCGTCTATTCAAATAAAATCATAAACGATTTATTTGGGATGACCCTCCAAGGGAAGCAACTTGAACTGATTCACCCTGCGTTGTACGAAGGGATTAAACGCCACCCCGAAACGCGGCCTGTTGTTTTAATTAATTCCCAACAATTTGAAGTGGCCTACGTCCCCACCCGAAAAACGGTCTATTTATCACCGGTTACTGAACGCGAATTATTGCGTCAAAAAACCATCGACGAAACCCCGTTTATTGGGTATTTTCAATTCGATCAAATCGAAGAAACGTTGGATGCGCTTGATCGGCAAGAGCGAAACGCATTGCTGAATGAAATGCTTGGGTCGATTGAAACGTGGGCCAAACCGTTTCATTTTCAAGTGGTCGCGTTAAATGAGCGAATCACGCTTGTCATGGGATACCGCAAAGAACTTAAAAAAGCGATGGATGAAGACTTTAGTTTTCTCAAAGATTTGGCTGAAATTGGTCAGCAACGTGAATTGATTTTGACGGTCAGTGGGGGCATCGCCCTCGCCTCAATTCCATTTGATGAACTCTCCGATATCGCCGACCAAGCGATGAATACAGCCGTCACCCGTGGGGGCGATCAAATCGTTTTAAACGAAGAGGGTGAAACGCTCAAATATTACGGAGGGAATCCCCAAAACCACGAGAAAAGAACGCGTATCGCAGCGCGTATCCATGCGCAAAAACTGTCACGTTTGATGGACCAAGTCGACGATGTGTTCATCGCTCCGCACCAACACGCCGATACCGATGCAATTGGGGCTTCCATTGGGATTTTAAAAATGGCGGAGGCGATGAATAAAAAAGTAAAAATTCTCCTTGATCCGTATGATGTTACTGAAAGCGTTAAAAAAATCCTCGCACTGATGGATGATACGAGTCCTTTAAAAAATGCGTTTACGACGCCGTATGAGGCGATGGCCGGTAGTCATCATGATTCCTTACTGATTTTAGTGGATCACCACTCGGAGGGTCAATTGCTCTCCACCAAACTCATTCAAACCTTCCAACGGTACGCGATCATTGATCATCACCGCTTACTCGATGATGCGCTGACCAATGGCCAGTTTATGTACTTAGAGCCGTACGCGTCATCGACCAGTGAATTGGTCGTCGAAATGATCAAAGTATTTCAACCGAGTACCGGGCTTTCGCCCTTAGAAGCTACCATTATGTTGTCGGGGATTATTGTTGATACGAATAATTTCTTACACCGCACGGGCTCTAGAACTTATGAGGCGGCCGGCTTACTAAGAGCGTACGGGGCCGACTCGCTAAAAATCAACAACATTTTAAGAGAGTCAGCGGATGTGGTACAGTTAAAGGCCAAGTATGTGGCCAGTGCAGAAGTCTTCTTGGGACGATTTTCCATGGTGGTCATCCCCAATCACGAAATCATTGACCGGACGATGCTTGCGAAAATCGCCGATGATCAACTGAAGATTAGCCACATTGAAGCAAGTTTTACAATTGGCCGGCTTAACGATAAAATAATAGGCATTAGTGCGCGTAGCGTCGATCGTTTCAACGTCCAAGAAATGATGGAACAAATGGGCGGTGGCGGTCATTTAAATAATGCGGCGACCCAAATTGAGGCACCGCATGTCAAAGATGTCAAAGCGCAAGTCATTCAAGCACTCGATGCATTTGATAAAGAAGGTGAAACAATGAAAGTGATTCTCCTTAAAGATGTGAAAAACAAAGGCAAAAAAGACGAAGTCATTGACGTCGCGGCCGGCTATGGCAATTATTTGGTGAGTTCCAATCTTGCAAAGCCCGCAAGTGATGAAAATTTAGATGCTTTAAAAGCGGCTCAGGCGGAACGTAAAGAGGCAGAAATCAAAGCCCTTGCAGACGCTAAAGCACTCAAAGAACGCATTCAATTTAGAGCCGTTAAGCTCCCTTTAAAAGTGGGCGATAGCGGTAAATTATTTGCCAAAGTCAACACTAAAATGATTGCCGATGCCTTTCAAGATCAACACGATTTAAGCCTCGATAAACGGAAGATTCAATTGTCCCAAAAAATTGACGCACTGGGCACGTATAAAGTGGACATTAAACTGCATAAAGATGTCAGTGCAACCTTTGAAGTGATGGTAACTGAAGAATGATGGAAAACCGTACTCCGCCCCAATCTGAACAATCCGAACAAGCCGTATTAGGGGCGATATTTCTCGATGAATCAGTCATAAAAACACTCGTCGACAAATTGTCGATTGAGGATTTTTATGTCTTACGCCACCGCATCATTTTTGAAGCGATGGTGGACATGTTTGAGTCGGGGATTAAAATTGATTACCGGACGTTGCCGGATTATTTAGCCACCCGCGAATTACTCGCTTCAGCCGGTGGTGAAGATTATATTTTTGCACTCTCTGATACGACCCCTTCGGTGGCGAACTTAGAGTACTACATCGACATCGTCAAAGATAAATCAATCATTCGTCAGATGATTGAAACGACCAAACAAATTGCCGATGATGGGTTTAAAGCGTCCGATATGGCCAGTTTTATTGACGATGCAGAAAAACGAGTCTTTGACGTTGCCTCATCAAGACGAACCAGTGGCTTTGTGAAAATTGCCAATATTACCGAAGACGTGATTGCAAAAACCGAAGCAGCCAAGCAAGCTGATGGGCACATTACGGGGTTAGACACGGGATTTGAAGCACTCAATGAATACACACTCGGGTTGCAAGATGAAGAGCTATACATCATCGCCGGACGTCCGTCGATGGGGAAATCAGCCTTCGCGTTAAATGTGGCAACCAACGTGACCAAAGCCAATCCCGATGCGCATGTCGCCATCTTTTCTTTGGAGATGGGTGTGGAACAATTGGTCGGTCGGATGCTATCCAGCGAAGCCCGCGTATTGTCGCAAAAAATTAAAATGGGAAACTTATCAACCGCCGAGTGGGAACAATTATCACTCGCCTCAACCAAACTGTCTAAGCTCAACATCTTATTCGATGATTCAGGCACCGTAAAAGTCACAGATTTACGCCAGAAATGTCGGAAATTAGCCCAAGAAGGCCGGCTTGATTTAGTCGTCATCGATTACTTGCAACTGCTCAGTGCCTCACGGCCAAATCCTAACCGTGTCCAAGAAGTCTCAGAAATCTCTAGAACGCTTAAAGAAATGGCAAGAGAACTGAAAATACCAGTCATCGCCTTATCTCAGCTATCTAGAAATGTCGAAAACCGTACCGATAAACGTCCGATTATGGCCGATTTGAGAGAATCAGGCTCGATTGAACAAGACGCCGATGTCATTTTCTTCTTATACCGTGATGACTATTACAATCAAGAGTCGCAGTACCCAGATCAAGTGGACGTCATTATTGCGAAAAACCGTTCAGGGGCCACCACCAACGAAGGGATTCCTTTACTCTTCAAGAAAGCCTATAGCTCCTTTAAAACATTGAAACGGTCCGTTCCTGCATCGGATACAATTCCTGATATTACGTAATGCGCGCCCCTGGGCGTGCTTTTTTCTGGATGTTTGATAAAACAAAAGTCCTATACTATAATAGTGCGGAAACTGAGGTGAAACTATGAAAGAGCGTCTCGACGCGATTGTCGCGCGCTACCAAGACATTCAAACGGCTCTATCTCAACCCGACATTGCCACAGACATTGATCGGATGACGAAACTCTCCAAAGAGTTGAGTAGCTTAGAGCCCACGGTCGACGCGTACAATACATACCAAGACTTAGAAAAACAACTGGCTGATCTCAAAGAAATCACGACGGATGAAGACCCGGAAATGCGGGAATGGGCGCACAGTGAAATGCCCCCGGTTAAAGAAGCCATCACGAAGCAAGAAGCGTTGCTGCAAAAACTACTCGTCCCCAAAGATCCCAACGATGACAAAAACATCATCATGGAAATACGGGGGGCTGCGGGCGGAGATGAAGCCAACATTTTTGCCGGCGATTTATTTCGCATGTATACCAAATATTTTGAACATCAAGGCTTCAAATATGAGGTCATTCAAGCCGTTGAAAATGAAGGCGGTGGCTATTCACAAATCGAACTTTCGATCACTGGAAATGGGCCTTACAAATACTTGAAATATGAATCGGGAGCCCACCGTGTGCAACGGGTCCCCCAAACTGAATCACAAGGGCGTGTGCATACTTCAACCGCAACCGTGATTGTCTTACCGGAAGCTGAAGCCATTGATTTTGAACTCGACATGAACGAACTGCGCATCGATACTTACCGCTCCAGTGGAAACGGCGGTCAAAGTGTTAATACGACCGATTCGGCCGTCCGCATTACCCATGAGCCGAGTGGCACCGTGGTTACCTGTCAAGATGGAAAAAGTCAACACGAAAACAAAGCCACCGCATTACGCGTTATGCGTTCTCGGTTGTATGATCAGTTGCAGCAAGACCAATTGAAAAAAGCCGGCGATGAACGCCGCAGTAAAATTGGAACCGGCGACCGAAGTGAGAAAATCCGGACTTATAATTACCCGCAAAACCGCATTACTGATCACCGGATTGGCTTTACAATTCAGCAATTAGACCGCGTCATGGAAGGCAAACTCGAGCCAATCATTGAGGCATTAATTGACGAAGAACTTGCCCGAAAGTTGAGTGGTGAATAATTTGCCAAGTTATAAAAAAGTGCTTCAAGTTAACGAAAACTACGCCCGCGATAATGGCAAAGAACCGTCTGCCATCAAACAATTACTCATGCATCATGGGCCGTTAACAGCCACCGAATATTACCTCCGGCAAGCTGATGCGATGGATGATGCGAACTACCAAGCATTTTTAAAAGACGTCGACGCCTACATTAAAAATGACGTGCCGGTCCAACACCTAATTGGCTATGAAATATTTTTTGGTCATCCCTTTAAAGTGAATCAAGACGTCTTGATTCCTCGGTTTGAAACGGAAGAACTGGTGACCCACACACTCGATTACATCGATACCTTTTTTTTCCATAAAAAGTTACGTATCGCTGACATTGGGACGGGCTCAGGTTGTATTGGGTTGACCCTTAAAAAAGAATCCCCAGAGCTCTCTCTTACGTGTACTGATATTTCTAAAAAAGCGTTAAAAGTGGCCGCTGAAAATGCGCAGGCATTGGATGTGGATGCCACCTTTTTAGACGGAAACATGTGCGAACCATTAGGCGGATTAGATAAATTTGATATCATTGTTTCGAACCCGCCCTATTTAAAAGACACCGAGCCCATTGCTCCAATCGTCAAAGATCATGAACCAAGCGAAGCGCTTTATGGCGGTGTTGATGGGCTGGTCTATTACCGGCAGTTGTTCAATACGGTCGAACCCATCTTGAATACCCCCTACATGATTGCTTTAGAGCATGGGTATGACACAGCTAAACCCATTCGTAAATTAATTAAAAAAACACTCAAAGATGTCACCATCGTGCAGAAGAAAGATATGCAAGGGCGCGATCGGATGACATTTGTTTTTAAAAAATAATGAAGTGAGGATTTCTGGTTGAAAAAACTTGTTATCGTTGAATCACCCTCCAAATCAAAAACCATCAATCAATATCTTGGAAGTGACTATGAAGTGATGTCTTCAAAAGGTCACATCCGAGATTTGGCGATTGCCAAACAAGGCGGTCTTGGACTCGATATTGACAATGGATTCGAACCCATATATACCGTTATCAAAGGGAAAGAATCGATGGTCTCAAGTCTCAAAAAAGCGGCTAAAAATGCTGATGAAATTTATCTTGCGACTGACCCCGACCGCGAAGGAGAAGCGATTAGCTGGCACTTGCGCGAAGTCTTAGGGATGGATGGCAAGCAATATTTCCGAGTCATCTTCAACGAAGTGACACGGGACGCCATTGAAGAGGCATTTAAACATCCTAGACCCATCGATGATGGATTAGTCTCGTCACAAGAAACCCGGCGTATCTTAGACCGTATTATCGGCTTTAAGCTATCCAAACTTTTACAAAACAAAATCAAATCTAAATCTGCAGGCCGTGTGCAATCGGTCGCTCTAAAGATTCTCGTTGAACGGGAAAAAGAAGTGCAAGCGTTCGTCCCAGAAGAATACTGGAAGATCAAAGTGGATTTTCCTGGGTTTGAAGCAGAACTGCGAAAAATCGATGGCAAAAAAGCCAAACTCCCCGATCAAGCCGCTGCGGATGCAGCGGTGGCCAAACTGACGGGCGAATTTTTAGTGTCCCGCTATGAAACAAAAGATCGCAAACGGGCCAGTAAACCAGCTTTCATTACGTCCACCTTACAGCAAGAAGCTTCGAATAAACTGAGCATGACCTCGCAACGGACAATGATGGTTGCGCAAAAGCTTTACGAAGGCATTCAACTCGGCGATGAAACAGTTGGTCTGATCACGTACATGCGAACTGATTCAACGCGCTTATCCCAAACGTTTGTCGCCCCAGCAATGGCGCATATTAAAGAGTCTTACGGTGACAAATATGTGGGGACTCCCAAATTTTCCGCTTCCAAAAATGCCCAAGACGCCCATGAAGCCATCCGGCCGACGTCGATACAGCGGACGCCTGAATCATTAAAATCAATTCTCTCAAAAGATGAATATAAGATTTACCGGTTGATTTATANTCGCGCGGTTGCCTCACTCATGAGTAGTGCAGTCATTAAAGGCACCACACTTGATCTAGAAAATGCAGGCATGCTGTTTGAAGCCAAAGCTCAATCGCTCGATTTTGATGGGTATTTAAAAGTGTATGGCGATTACGAAAAAGTGGAAACAACGATTTTACCACCGTTTGATGTGAATGATCACTTAAAGGCGACGCAAGTCACGCCGTCTCAACATTTCACGCAACCACCGCCCCGGTATACGGAAGCCAAGCTCATTAAAACCATGGAAGCCTTAGGCATTGGCCGACCATCCACGTATTCACAAACCGTATCGACCTTGAAAAAACGAAACTACATTGCGATTGAAGAGAAAAAATTCATCCCCACCGAGCAAGGCATCTTGACGGTTGATAAGTTGGATGATTTCTTCAACTCAATCATCAACGTTGACTACACGGCCCAAATGGAACAATTGCTGGACGACATTGCCTCTACCGGCAAAGATCATTTAAAGGTTGTGGCAGATTTTTACAATGAGTTTACGCCATTGGTCGATAAAGCCAGCAAGGAAATGAAGAAAAAAGAACCGAAATTAACGGGTGAAATGTGTCCGAAATGTGGCTCACCCATGGTCTTCAGAGAATCCCGTTACGGAACCTTTGAAGCGTGCAGCGGATATCCCGATTGTAAATACATCAAACCCACAGGCGATGAGCCCAGTGAACCTGTGAATACGGGCATCAAATGCCCGGTCTGTAAAAAGGGTGACATTGTTGAGCGGGTCGCCAAAAAAGGCCGCAATAAAGGCAACGTCTTTTACGCGTGCAACAACTTCCCAAAATGCAAAACCATTCTAAAAGGAAAACCGACTGGCGAATACTGTGAAAACTGCGATCAACCGATGGTCGAACTGGATGATGGTAGCATTGTCTGTAATGATGTCGAAGCCTGCAGCGGCGGGAAAGAAGCGCAAAAAGAGGCGCCCGTATCCTAACTTGAATAAGTTGAATGAATTATCGAATAATTTTTAGGTCATTTTATTGACAACCTTAAAAGTGCTTGCTATTATTAAGGTGCAATCGAAAGATTGTAGACTTATCCCTTACATAGCATGGTGAATAATAAAACTATTATTCACACATCCCCTTCCTTAAATCCGCCGAAAGGCGGATTTTCCCTTTTTATGGGGATTTTTTATATGCTATAATTGACACGCTATGGGAATATTTAAACGATTATTTCAAACGAAAAAAGGTGCTGAAAAAGCGCGCAAATATCAAATGGGATTGCAGAATACCACGCTATCTGATGAGTCTTTGCGGGCCCTTTTTAAATGGCCGATCAAGGATGATTTTTACAGTGAATTAGAAGAAACGCTGATACTTGCTGATACCGGAATGAATACAGCTTTAAAAATTAGTGATGATCTCGCTAAAGCAGTTAAAAAGAAACGTGTGGATTCTACGGATGCCTTGAAAGAAGCCTTTGTTGAAGTCATGCGTACCCGATATATTCCGGTTGAAACTCTCGGTAATCACCACTTTGAAGTGCATTTTATCATGGGTGTGAACGGCGTTGGTAAAACCACGACCATCGGTAAACTTGCGCACCGCTATCTCGCAGAGGGCCACTCAGTCATGGTCATTGCAGGGGATACATTTAGAGCCGGTGCAATTGCCCAGTTAAAAATTTGGGCTGACCGCACTGGCGCGGCTTTTTATGCCAAAGACGCCTTATCTGATCCGTCTAGTGTGGTCTATGAAGGATTGGAAAAAGCGAAAGAACTGGGTATTGATAAAGTGCTTATCGATACCGCTGGAAGATTACACAATAAGCAAAATTTGATGCAAGAACTCGAAAAAATGGTCCGCGTGGTCAAACGCTTTGATGAGTTTGCCCCCCATCAACGCTGGCTCGTCTTGGATGCAACCACGGGCCAAAACGGCATGGCTCAAGCCAAAGTATTCCATGAGGTGGCCGATTTAAACGGCATTGTCTTAACGAAAATTGACGGGACAGCCAAAGGTGGTATCATCTTCGCCATTTATGATCAGTTTTCCATTCCCATTCGGTATGTTGGACTCGGTGAATCGGTCGACGATCTTGAACCGTTTGATATTGAGAGTTATCTAGCTGGATGGCTCGGGGAGAGTTTTTAATGGATGCGACGCGTTTGTCATATTTATCCCAGTTATACGATTTGTATCATCCGTTACTGACCGATAAAAAGCGGTCGATTGCTGATGCCACGTTTACGAGAGATTTATCACTCAGTGAGATTGCCGAAGCGTTAAAGATCTCACGGTCTGCCGTCCAAGATCACTTGCAAAAATCAATCGCAAAACTTGAAGAGTTAGAAGCATCACTGGGATTTTTAGCCCTCTTAAACCAGCAAGAATCGCTTTTAAATGCGCTGGAAAAGACGTCGCTTTCAGACGCTCAAAAAGCGCTCATTAAACAATTGAAGGAGGTGATTTAATGGCATTTGATTCATTAGCCAGTAAACTTCAAATGGCCGTCCGCCGGGTGACCGGTAAAGGCCGCTTAAGTGAAAAAGACATCGAAGGCATGTTACGGGAAATTCGCTTATCGCTCCTCGAAGCGGATGTAAACTTAAATGTCGTTAAACATTTTTCCGCAAAAATAAAAGAGGAAGCACTAGGTGCCCACATTCTCAAAGGTCTCAACCCGTCCCAACAAGTTATCAAAGTCGTCAAAGATAACTTAACTGAAATGCTTGGCGGCAGTGAAACACCATTTGTTACAGACACCAAAACAACCCGCGTTATCTTATCGGGTCTGCAAGGGTCTGGGAAAACAACATCGGCCGCCAAGCTCGCAAGTTTTATGGCCAAGCATCACGCAAAAACTCCGTTACTGGTGGCGCTTGATGTGTACCGACCAGCTGCCATTGATCAGTTAAAAACACTCGGTGAAGATTTAAACGTTCCCGTTTATGAAGAAGGCACGGACGTTGACCCCGTCATCATTGCTAAGAATGCGTTAAAATATGCCGATAAACATGGCCATGACGCGTTAATTTTTGATACCGCAGGCCGGTTACACATTGATGAGTCGATGATCGATGAAATCAAAGCCATTCACCAAACCGTTAATCCGACCCACGCCTTTTTAGTGTTGGATGCGATGACTGGACAAGATGCCGTGAATGTGGCGAAACATTTTGCCGATCACCTTACGTTAACAGGTGCCGTTTTAACGAAATTTGATGGCGATACACGAGGCGGGGCCGCGCTTTCCCTTCGCCATGTGGCAGCTGTTCCGATTGTCTTTATGGGGGTTGGCGAAAAAACGAGCGATCTTGAGAAGTTCTATCCAGAACGGATTGCTGAACGCATTCTCGGGATGGGCGACGTATTAACTCTCGTTGATAAAGTCAGTGAAAATGTCTCAGAAGCCGACATGATGAACATGATGGAAAAAATGACATCTGGCCATTACAATTTTGATGACTTTTACAAGCAACTGAAAATGATTAAACGCATGGGCTCTATTGGGGGCTTAATGAAACTCATTCCTGGCATGAATAAAATGCTTAACAGCGCCAATGTGGATGAATCGCGGCTGGCGTCGATTGAGGTACTCATTCAATCGATGACCAAAAAAGAGCGCAAAGACCCAGGCTTGATAAAAAAAAGTGCCAATCGCCGGCGGCGAGTCGCACATGGGTCTGGGCGAAGTGTGGCTGATTTAAACCGGCTGATCACCTCGTTTGATCAGCAAATGCAAATGGTCAAACGCATGGGGTCGATGGATCCGTCGGCGATGGCCCAAAATCCGGGAGCCATGATGCCCAAGCAAAAGGTTAAAAAAGGAAAAGGAAAAAATCGAGGAGGCTTTCGCTTTTAAGCCTCCTTTTTTAATAGCTGATCGAGATGATACTCGATGGCGTTTTCTTGATTCGATTTCGGGGAGACGATATCGGCAGCCGCTTTAGCGGCAGGATGGCCATTATTCATGGCAATGCCGAGGCCGGCCCATTTCAACATTTCAATGTCGTTATGACCATCACCAAATGCGATGGTATCAGATTGTTTAAATCCTAAGTAACTTGAGACCCCTTTTAACGCCTCTCCTTTATTGGTTTTTGGGGTAAATATTTCGATGACATCGGTCTCATCATTCCCCCAGTTCCTTGAGAGAATGATGTCCCGGTAATGGGCATCAATGTAGGCTTCGATTTTATCTCCGTTGCCTTTATTCGCTAGAGCAATAAAGCCATTAGTTGGACCCGGAAGTGTTTCTTCAAAAGGGCCAACAGTCAACGTTGAAAATTCATTTAAATGTAAAAACGGATACAGATCTTTATCGTCTGCGAGTAAATACACATTGTCTTGAATCTCACAAAATGCATTCGTAATGAGTGATTCGTTGGCTTTGAAAATGTTTAACACCGCTTCTTTATCCAACCAGATGTGTTGGTCGGGAAACGCAGGATCGTGTTTGGACGTAATGATTCCACCGTTAAAATTAATCAGCGGTGTTTGTAACTGCAATGCGTCATAAAAGTGATCACTGCTACGAAACGGCCGACCAGTGGCAATCACCACGGTGTGTCCAGCGGTTTGAACGTTGAGTAAATAGTCCCGGGTTTCGTCTTTAAGCGTATACCAGTCATAGAGCAATGTGCCATCTAAATCTAGAGCAATGAGTTTTTTTTGCATCGCGTCACCTCAGAAAGTATTATCGCACAGCCATCCATCTGAGGCAATGCGCCGCGCAGAGAACTCAGTCCTCTGTGATATAATTTTACACGGAGGATGGCGTGTGATAATTGATTTTCAAACCGTGCTTAGCTTTATTATTGGACTCACGTTCGGGATGGTTTTATTTACGTTGTTGTATACCGTATTCTTCGTTCGAGGATTGCGAATTAAACCGACTCTAAACGCGCAAGACCCCATGGCTGAGAGTACCTTAAAAGCAGCGTTAAAAGATGCGACTAATCGCATGCTTGAGGCTCAAAAGGCTGATGGTTTTTTTGATGCATTTATCGATTCATCCAAAGCATTGACCGAAGAGATTGCTGTGTATTACTACCCGGAGTCACGGCACCCGATGATGGAACTCTCCGTGGAAGAACTGTTACAACTGGATGATTACATTCACGACCGGATTGCCAAAACCTTGAATAAGGGTTTGTTTAAAAATGTTAAACATGTCCGCGTTGCCAAATTCATGGAACTCATTGACTTTAAACGCAAACTTGATAACCAAAAATGGATGAAAGTCCTATCGGACCGACGGACTCGAAAAACGCTGGAAGCCACACTCAGTGTGGTCAACGCGTTCAATCCCATTTATTGGTTTAGAAAACTAGTCATTAAAACGAGCATTACCGCGCTCAACCGACAAATTGCCAAAACGATGTTGGCTGTAGTTGCCGAAGAAACAAGTCGAGTGTACTCGAAAAGTGTGTTTAATGAGACGATTGATTATGACTTAGTGGAGCGCGAAATCAAACGATTGGATGAGGCGATATCGGATGAAGACGATTAATACGTTACACGCCTACGAAACCGCACTTAGAAATGGCTCCAAAGAAACAGTGATCATTTTTTATTCGACTTGGTGTCCCGATTGTCATCGATTAGAACCGTATCTAGATCGCTTAGAAGCCGTCTTTGAAGACATTGATTTTTACTACGTGCAACGCGAGAAAGTTCCGCTAATCGCAAAACATTTAAATATCTATGGGGTTCCGAGTGTTTTATACTATGTGAAGGACGAACTCGTAGATAGCTACATTGATCCAACCTATAAATCGCCAGGCATGATTACGCATTTCATTGCTGAGGCGCGAGAAGGGAGACTTGCCGGTGCTACGCTTTAAATCCAAATACGTCAAAGTTCCGTTCAGTCGAACCGCGGACGACAGCCCATTCAAAATATTCCATATATTGACCGATGAAGAAAAACGTGTCTACAAAAAAGACCGATTTGTCTCACCGATTTTTGGGACGCACGTCAAAGATGAAGTGGTCATTCCAATCATGGAAAAATCACCCACGAATATGGACAAACTCGATCCCTTCCGAATCAAACCAAAAATGACCAACGAAGAACGCATTAAAAAGTATGGGACCGCCTATCCAGAATTTGATGTTGTCCACGGGAAAAATTTATCAGAAGCATTGGAAGATCAAGATCGTAAGCGCTCAAAAAGTAAAGAGCCCCATCCATCATTTGCCGCAGTGAGTGATGACCCCCCTGAAGAGCCCGCGCAAGAAGTGGCAGACTCTGGACTCGCCAAAGATGCCCCATTAGATGCGCACATTCAACATTACATCGAAGAAGAACGCCCAGAAGATACACCGATTGAAACGCCTGATGAATCTGTCACTTCTGCTGAGCACGCGAGTGAAGAAGCCACTTTTGAGGCGTCTTCCATTGATGATGAACCGAGCGAAACGCCGAGTGAAGCCGTTAAAAAAGACCCAGTGAAACCGTATGAACTTCCGCCTCATTCACTCTTTAGCATTCCCCCTGAAGTTAAAACAAACCCCGAAGAATCATTGGAGCGCCAAAAAGCAACGATCAATCAAACCTTTGAGGCATTCGGAGTTGGCGCACACGTCCATTCGTATACGTACGGCCCGACCGTCACCCGCTTTGAAATCATTTTAGACAGCGGCGTACGGGTGAATAAAGTAACCCAACTGCAAGATAACTTAAAAATGAACCTGTCTGCCGAACAAATTCGTATTGAAGCTCCGATTCCCGGAAAATCAACCGTCGGTATTGAAGTGCCGAACGAAGTTCGTCAAACTGTGCATTATGCAACCCTCATTCAAAAAGACGTTTTCAAGCATGCAAAAGACCCCTTGACGGTTGCCCTCGGTCAAGACATTGACGGATTCACCATCGTCGAATCGATTAAGTCGATGCCGCATGGACTGATTGCCGGGCAAACTGGATCTGGTAAATCTGTCAATATCAATACGATTTTGGTCAGCTTGTTGTTAAAGCATTCACCCGAGTCGTTAAAAATGATTTTGATCGACCCCAAAATGGTGGAACTCTCGAGCTATGATGAGTTGCCCCATTTACTGACACCTGTGATTACCAACGTAAAAGCCGCCACGGCCGCATTGAAATGGGCCGTTGATGAAATGGAACGGCGTTATCAAATGTTCGCTGAAAGTAAAGTACGCGACATTGTTGGCTACAACGAAGACGCGTCGAAAGCCCTCCCCTATATCGTGATTGTCGTGGATGAATTGGCTGATTTAATGGTCGTGGCCAGTCAAGCCGTGGAAGAATCCATCATGCGACTGACGCAAAAAGCGAGAGCCGCAGGGATGCACTTACTCGTTGCGACCCAACGTCCATCAACCGACGTCATCAAAGGAACAATTAAATCCAACATTCCAACTCGTGTGGCATTTTCCGTCGCCTCACACGTCGATTCTCAAACCATACTCGACAGTGCAGGTGCTGAAAAACTCATTGGAAAAGGGGACATGTTGTTGATGGTGAACGGAAAAAATAAGCGCCGTTTACAAGGTGCGTTTGTTTCTGATGAAGACATCGATTCAGTCACTCAGTTCATCAAAGATCAACGGTCGCCTGATTATTTATTTACTGCCGATGAACTTATTGAAAAAGCGATTAATACATTCCAAAACGATGAGCTGTTAGTCGATGTTGCCCGCTTTGTCATCGGTCAAGGCGAAGCGTCATTAAACCGGATTATCAAAAACTTTAACATCGGATTTAACCGGGCACAAAGCATTGTGTCAAGTTTAGAAAGTGCCGGCATTGTCGGAGAAAATGTCGGGTCAAAAGCCCGTGACGTGCTCGTTGATGAAGTCGAGGCACAAGAAATCATCGAACGCCTCCGCGGCATCTAGACCGCACATGCATCGCTTGCCAAGCACTCAGTGAACGTCGAAAGGAATTTTATGGAGACTTACGAACCCACCAAACCGGTCAAAAAATCGACCCGAAAAATTACTCGCACGCTGATTAAAACGGTGCTTTTTTTGGCTGTCATGTTTGCGGCGGAATGGTGGTCGCCGAGGTATGAAGCGTTTAACACACTGCGCCATACCACCGTCTCAGAAATTCCCTTTCTAGGGCCGTTTGTCGCCGACAATGTGCCGGCACTTGCGAGCCTCTCGTTTTATTACACGTTGGTCGTCATTTTGACCCTCTTGATTATCCCAAGTGCCGTTAAGGCACACTCCATCATGAATCAAGACATGGGAGAAAAGAAACAATTGCGTAAATTACGGCGCATTCATAGCCGTATGGATTACGTNCAGTTTGCGGCCTTTATCGGCATGGTNTACATCGTAGTGAACACCTTTTTCTTTTCCTTAGCCAACGTTTCAGGTAGCAGCATGAACGACAANTTTTTTGATCAAGATGACGTCATTATTTCCCATCAAATCGACGCACTTACCTATGGGGATGTCGTCGTCGTGCAAGTCGAAAATGAATTTTTCTTAAAACGTGTGGTGGGCTTACCTGGCGATGAGATTGTGATTTCTGGGGGGCGTGTGTCCGTCAATGGCGACCCCCTAATTGAACCGTATCTAAGTGACCCAAATACACAATGTTACGGCGGTACAAACTGCACGGTGACGCTGAGTGATGACGCTTATTACGTACTCGGTGATAACCGGTCGAATTCGACAGATTCCAGAGCCATCGGCCCGATTCCGCAAGATGACTTTTTTGGGCACGTAATTTTTGTCTTGCGCCCCCTTGACCGGATTGGGCCAGTCCAGCCATGAGCATTGCATGGTATCCGGGCCATATGGCAAAGACCCGCAACCGCCATCAATCCATGTTGAAATCGATTGATGTTATTTTGTGGATGGTTGATGCGAGAGCTCCGTTTTCAACCTTGGATCCGACCCTTAAAAAAACCTTTAACAATAAACCCTTTCTCATTGTCATTAACAAAAAAGATCTCGTCAAAGCCAGTTACTTAGATGCGGTGAAAGCACGATTCGCTGAGCAAGGAATGCCTGCAGTCATGATCCGGGCGTATAAAGCGCAAGACGTCAAGGCGCTGATTAAAACCGCTGAAAGGATGCAGTCAAACCGGCGTAAAATCGGCGGACTCCGTGTATCGATTTTAGGGGTCCCAAATACAGGGAAAAGTACACTCATTAATCAACTGGCGGGAAAAAGTACCCAGCCAGTGGCGAATACGCCAGGCATTACAAAAGCCCTCAGATGGGTGGAAACACCCTACGGGTCCATCTTAGATACACCGGGCATTCTATGGCCCAAAATCGAGGATGTCGAAGTTGGGTTAAAAATGGCGATTTTAGGCTCCATCAAAGATACGATGATTCCCTATGGGGCGGCGATTGATTTACTGATGGATCGGTTATACACCCATCCTGAATCCAAATTAAAAGCGCTCTATCCGGGCTTAGAACCGCTTGCCATTTTAGAAAAAATCGCCGTTGATGAAGGCTTTAAAACGGCGCATAGTTTTGATGAAATGGCGCTTTATCAAAGGCTTTTAAAAGACTACCGATCTGGCCATTTTGGGAAGGTCCCTTTAGATGATTGATTCGGAGTATTATGCACGAGGAATCCGTACGCTGTGTGGCATTGACGAAGCGGGCCGCGGGCCTATTGCGGGGCCACTGATTGTAGCAGGCGTGGTTTTACCGCGGGCCCACTCAATTAAAGGATTGCATGATTCAAAGCAATTATCGGAGAAACAAAGAGATGCTTTGTTTCCGCGGATTCAAGATGAGGCGCTCGCCTACATGATTGTACGCATTGACCCAGATGTGATTGATGAAAAAAACATTTACGNGGCNACGCAAGATGCGATGACTGAAATTGCGGTCGGCTTAAATGCGGATTACACATTAACCGATGCCATGCCGCTGACAGTCCCCTTGCCGCATGAAGCGATTATTAAAGGTGATACGTTGTCGGAGTCGATTGGCGCAGCCAGTATTCTTGCAAAAGTTACACGTGATACAATTATGAAAGACTATGCGAGCGTTTATCCAGGCTATGGATTTGACCAGCATAAAGGCTATCCAACCGTCTACCACGTCACCCAATTGCGCGCCCTCGGCGTGACTGTGATTCACCGCAAGTCCTTTCAACCTGTGAAAGGTATGTTACATTAAATAATAGAGGTGCCTATGGGAAAATTAAAAGTGTTTGATCATCCCCTCATTCATCATAAGCTGGCGATTATTCGTAATAAAGAAACCACGACCAAACTATTTCGTGAAACCGTCGATGAAATTGGTGCACTCATGGCCTATGAAGTCACGCGAGATTTGCCAACTGCGGACGGAGAAATCGAAACGCCAATTGCCTTAACGGCTGTAAAAATGTTAGCAAAAGAAGTGGTTATCGTCCCTATTTTAAGAGCTGGATTAGGCATGGTATCTGGCATTCAACAACTCATTCCAACCGCCAAAGTCGGCCACGTTGGCATGTACCGCGATGAAGACACTCTAGAGCCTAAACAATATTATTTCAAAGTCCCAGACACCACAAAAGATGCCACCGTCTTGGTGGTTGACCCGATGCTTGCAACGGGGGGATCGGTCACTGCGGCGATTCATTTACTCAAAGACGCCGGCGCCCAAGACATTCGTTTTGTGGGGATTGTAGGCTGTCCAACCGGTGTCGATGTGTTGAAAAATGCGCACCCTGATGTCGACATTTATTTGGCGGCACTCGATCCAAAAATGAACGAACAAAGTTACATTGTTCCGGGTCTTGGCGATGCGGGTGACCGTTTGTACGGCACGAAATAATGCGACAAAAAAATACGATAAAACTCATCGCGGTTGCGACCAATTTCATCTTTGAAATGCTCATCGCATTGGTCATTGGCTTTTTCCTCGGGAACTATTTAGATGGCGTGTTTGATTTCAACGGATTTTTAACCGCTTTATTGATGGTTCTTTTGGGCGCTGGCGCAATTTGGCAATTTATTAGACGTCTCATCAAACTTGGTAAAACGTCATGAACGACGCGTATTTAAAAACATTTTTTTGGATTTTTCCAAGCACAGTTGGCATTGCCTTAATCTTGTTTGGAGTCGGGGTTTTTATCGACTCGATCTCCGCATTTACGCTAGCGCTTTCATTTACCTTGGGAAGCATCGTAAGCGTAATGCTTGCAAGTATGAACTATCGGTCGTTTACTAAACACAGTGACGCCCCTGAGAAGTGGGTGTTTGTCACGCGCAAAAACTATTTGGTTCGGTACGCTATCTATGGACTGATACTCTCTTTAAGCTATCTCAGTGAAAGCTTTTACTTTTTAAGTGTCTTTAGCGGTTTTTTTATGTTTAAAAGTGTATTATTATTAAGTATCTGGGTCCACCGAAAGGATATCCATAATGGGTGACATTATTTCAATCGATTGGAATTTCCTCAATTGGTCTGTAAATTTAAAACATAGTCTACTTATCATCGCCCTCATCGGGCTCTTTTCGTTTGTTTTAGGACGTCGTGTTCAAAAACTCCAACCGACGGATCAACCCACCTTATTAGAAAACCTCGTCATTGTGGCGATCTCAACGATTAACAATTTGATTAAGGATTACTACGGGAAGCGCTGGCGGATGTTCGCCCCTCTTCTTTTCGCAATCCTTTTTTATTTGATTATCGCCAATACCGCAAACCTCTTTGGGCTGGCGACGCCGCTTTCTAACATCAATGTCGCGTTAGCCTTTTCCATTTTTGCCATCTTGACCATTCAAGGGGCCGGCTTAATTATTAAAAAACCATGGCAACGCCTGAAAGACTTATCAAGTCCCAATGTATTACTCCTCCCCATCAATTTATTCGGTGAGTTATCAACGCCGACGGCAATGGGTCTCAGGTTATTTGGGAACATCTTGTCAGGTGCGGTCATCAGTGCACTTATCTACGCATTTTTTGGGCCATCCATCTTCGGAACGGCGGGTAATGTCTTACTGACAACAGTCTTACTCCATCCAATTTTTACCGTGTTCTTTGGGGCCATTCAAGCTTTTGTGTATTTCATGCTGCTGACGATCTTCTTGTCTATGGCCATTGAAGATTCGGAACCAGCTTAAAATAACTTACACTCATTAGGAGGATTCAAATTATGGAATTAGTGACAGCAGAAGCATTCATTCGTGCATACGCACTTTTGGGCGCTGGAATTGCAATGATCGCGGGACTTGGTCCTGGGATCGGACAAGGGATTGCCGCAGGGAAAGCAGCCGAAGCCGTTGGCCGTCAACCAGAAGCATCCGGGAAAATCACGACCACGATGCTCGTCGGGCAAGCGATGGCCGAGACAACCGGGCTTTACGCACTCATCATTGCCTTTATTTTAATCTTCACAACTTAGTTTAGAGGAGGTCCATATGTCTGGATTTGCTTCTAGGCTTTCTGAAGCCATTGAAAATTTAGTGCAAAATGGCATCATCATCAACCCGATTGAAATACTCATCCAACTGATCGCCACTGTGATTTTAATTGTCTTAGTCAAACAATTTCTCTGGGACAAAGTCACGGGATTTTTGGATGCGCGTCAAAGCGTCGTTGATGAAGATATTGCGTCGGCTCAAGCCGACAAAGAAAAAGCTCAAAACTTACGGGAAAAGGCCCAAGCTGAACTTGCGAGCATCAAAGAAGAGGCGAAAGCCATTTTAGATGCCGCCAAAGAACAAGCCGAAAATACGCGTGTTAAAACACTGGAAAACACGAAAGAAGAAGTGCGAACCATGAAGAAACACGCGGACAATGAAATCGCCAAAGACATTGAAAATGCCCGTAAATCGATTCGCGAAGAAATTATCGGCGTGGCGATGACACTTTCTAAAAAAGTCATCGACAAAGAAATTGATGAAGCCACTTACATGGCCCTCATCGACGACGCCATCGCGGAAGTGAGTCAAAATGAGTAGTCTGCATCGCTCGTATGCGCAGGCCCTTTTTGAGTTGGCGGTAGAAAAGGGTGAGCTTGACAGTACCGAGGCAGTCGCGCACGGACTGGCCGAAGGGTTTGCTGGGAAAAAAGCGTTTCTCTCTCATCCCAACGTGGCCGATGATACGGTCCGCAAAATGGTCGCTGAGGCAACGGATTCTTCGTTGATGCGGCATTTTGTTGACGTCATCATGCATCATGGACGCCTGGCTGAACTGACTGGGATATTGGATGCTTTTTTTACGGTCATTCAAGCCTTAAGTGAAGAGAAAGAAATTCATATCTACACGGCGCACGCTCTATCAGCCCCGCAAGAAAAAAAGCTGGTAGAGGCATTTAAATCACGTTTTAAAAGTCCTACACTCACGGTTCATGTGGATCCCCAGATGGTAGGGGGACTTCGAATTGCCTATGATGACAAGATATTTGATGCATCGACTTCTACCATGTACGACACACTCAAACACACGATAAGCAGGTGACGCTATGAGTAAAATTAATCCCGTCGAGATCAGTAACCTGATTAAAGCGCAAATTGAGTCGTTCGAAAAAGACCTGAAAACCGAATCGGTTGGTACCGTGGTCAGCGTCGGCGACGGCATCGCTTTAGTCCATGGTCTGGACAACGCAATGAGCGGGGAACTGCTCGCATTTGATAATGATATCTATGGTATGGCATTAAATTTAGAAAAAGATCACGTCGGCGTCATCATTTTAGATGAGTCTACGGCGGTCAAAGAAGGCGACACGGTCAAAACAACCGGTCGCATTTTAGAAGTTCCTGTGGGCAAAGATTTAATTGGCCGAGTGGTCAATCCACTGGGGCAAGCGATTGATGGCTTAGGGTCGATCCCCATCAAGAAAACCCGTCCGCTAGAGAAAAAAGCGCCGGGCGTGATGACTCGTAAATCAGTCGAAGAGCCACTGCAGACCGGAATCAAAGTCTTGGATGCGCTCGTTCCGATTGGCCGAGGCCAACGTGAGCTCATTATCGGGGACCGGAAAACCGGGAAAACCTCGATTGCTGTAGATACCATCATCAATCAAAAAGGCAAAGATGTCATATGCATTTATGTCGCCATCGGTCAGAAAGAATCGACCGTGGCGGGCATTCAAGAAACGCTCAAACGCCACGGGGCAATGGATTACTCCATCATTGTAAGCGCGGGCGCCTCGGAACCATCACCACTCCTTTATCTAGCGCCCTACGCGGGAGTCACGATGGGGGAAGAATTCATGTATGATGGCAAACACGTGTTGGTCGTCTATGATGATTTGACCAAACACGCCATTGCCTACCGTGAACTTTCATTACTATTAAGACGCCCACCAGGACGCGAAGCATTCCCTGGGGATGTCTTTTACTTACACTCCCGGTTACTTGAACGGGCCGCTAAACTGAATGATGATTTAGGTGGTGGGTCAATTACGGCACTGCCGATTATCGAAACGCAAGCCGGTGACATTGCGGCGTACATTCCCACCAACGTCATCTCCATTACCGACGGTCAGATTTTCTTACAAAGTAACCTCTTTTACAGCGGGGTTAGACCCGCCATTAATGCAGGGAACTCTGTGTCTCGAGTCGGTGGATCGGCACAAATTAAAGCGATTAAAAAAGTGTCCGGAACGCTCCGTCTTGATTTAGCGAGCTACCGTGAATTAGAAGCCTTTACGCAATTTGGCTCAGATTTAGACGCCACCACTAAACGCAAACTCGCCCGGGGTGAACGGACGGTAGAAATCCTCAAACAAGGGTTGCATGACGTGTTAGACGTCGAGAAACAAGTCGTCTCGATTTACGCGTTAACCCGTGGCTTCCTCGATGCCATTGACGTGGAAAAAATCCGCCGGTTTGAAACCCACTTACACGCCACATTTGACCAAGATAAAGGCGGTCAAAAATGTTTAAAAACGATTCGTGAAGAGAAAGTCTTACCGGATCAAGCGGCCATGAACGAAGTCATGGAAAAAGCTGTGAAGTCATTCGTCTAATCCGAAATTAGGAGGGTCATCGCTATGGCCAACATGCGTGATATTAAGCAACGCATTCAAGGCACCCAAAAAACATCGCAAATAACCAAAGCGATGCACATGGTGAGTGCTTCGAAACTGAAAAAAGCGGAAAAAACGATCAAAGATTACCGCCCCTTAACCGAAAAACTAGAAGCCATTTTATCGCGGATGTTTAACGAAGATCCCGATCTTACGCATCCCTTCTTAAATCCTCGTGAAATCAAACATTCGACGTTTATTTTGATTACATCCGACCGTGGCTTAGCCGGTCCATACAATGCCAACGTCTTTAAGGCGTTTGAAAATTATTTGGACACGCATCAATACGACCGCAAGAGAATATCTGTGGCCGCCATCGGCAATAAAGCATTTAGCTTTGCGAAAAATAAAGGCTACACACTCATTCAAGATGCGCCCATTCAAGTGCGTGATGACTTTCAGTTTATTGATTTTCAAAAGCTGACCGATACGTTCATTAAAGATTACTTGGCAGGGCGGACCGATGAAATCATTTCCGTATTCAACACGTTCATCAATACACTCAGTCAAGAAGTATCGGTAAAACCACTTGTTCCGCTTGCTTTTAACCCAGATGTCGACATCGATAAAGCGGCCGCTCAAGTGCCCATATACGACTTTGAACCGAGCATCAAAAAAGCACTCGATACCTTACTTCCGAATTACGTCGTTAACACACTTTATGGTCAAGTATTAGAAGGCAAAGCCAGTGAGCATGCATCGCGCATGACGGCGATGAAGAATGCCACTGACAATGCTGAAGAATTGATCGATTCACTGACACTTACATACAACAAAGCCCGTCAAGATGCCATCACGATTGAACTTACCGATATCATCGGCGGCGCAAACGCTGTGAACTAGGAGGCTTTCATGAATCAAGGGAAAGTATTACAAGTCATGGGACCCGTCGTCGACGTGGTCTTTGACGATGCACTCCCCGAAATAAATTACGCCCTTAAAATTTCCAATATGGACGATAAATCGCGCGTGGTCGACATTGATCTTACGCTTGAGGTATCGCTTCATTTAGGGGATAACGTGGTGCGCACCATCGCCATGGATTCCACCGATGGAATTAAACGTGGGATGCCCGTCACTGATACGGGTGCACCGATTTCTGTCCCCGTGGGTCAAGAAACGCTCGGCCGCATCTTTAATGTCTTAGGTGATCCCATTGATAACCAAGATGGCTTTTCAAAAAAAGTCAAAAGAATGCCGATTCACCGGCCGGCCCCAAAACTGGATGACTTATCCAGTGAAACAGAAATCTTAGAAACTGGCATTAAAGTCGTCGACTTACTCGCGCCCTATGTTAAGGGTGGGAAAGTCGGGTTGTTTGGGGGAGCTGGGGTTGGTAAAACCGTGCTCATCCAAGAACTCATCCACAACATCGCACAAGAGCACGGCGGAATTTCCGTCTTTGCAGGTGTTGGTGAAAGAACCCGTGAAGGCAATGACCTATACCACGAAATGACCGATTCAGGCGTCATTAAGAAAACGGCCATGGTCTTTGGTCAAATGAACGAACCGCCAGGAGCGAGAATGCGTGTCGGCTTAACTGGCCTGACGATGGCGGAACATTTCCGCGATGAAGAAAAGCAAGATGTCTTATTATTCATCGACAACATTTTCCGCTTTACCCAAGCCGGATCTGAAGTTTCAGCCTTATTGGGCCGGATGCCTTCAGCGGTTGGGTATCAACCGACATTAGCGACGGACATGGGGAAACTTCAAGAACGTATTACTTCGACCAAAGAAGGATCAATCACGTCGATTCAAGCGGTCTATGTGCCCGCAGATGACTACACAGACCCTGCCCCAGCGACGACATTTGCCCACTTAGATGCGACAACCAACTTGTCTCGGAAGATTTCAGAAGAAGGCATATACCCGGCTGTTGACCCTCTTGAATCCACATCCCGCGCCTTAGAACCAGAGCTCGTCGGTGATGAGCACTATGAAATTGCCAGAGAAGTCCAAATGACCATTCAACGGTACAACGAACTCTTAGACATCATCGCGATACTCGGGATGGATGAACTGTCCGAAGAGGATAAANTNCTCGTCCACCGAGCCCGTAGAGTCCGCTTATTCCTCTCCCAAAACTTCCACGTGGCCGAACAATTTACCGGTCAAAAAGGGTCTTACGTACCAGTTGCTGAGACGATTCGTGGATTTAAAGAAATCCTGGCCGGCACCCATGATGACGTCCCTGAAGATGCTTTCCGCTTAGTCGGATCCATCGACGATGTCTTAGCCAAAGCCAAAACACTCGAAGGTTAGTATGCAGTTTTCACTCATTTCCCCTGCTGGGGTGCAATTTCAAGAAGCCATTGATCACTTTGTTGTGCAGTCACGCTCAACGGGGGATTTTGCGGTGCTTGAAGATCACGTCCCAGTCATTGCCGCGCTTGAGTATGCGACCATCAAATTAGTCACCAAATCCAGTACATTATTTGTCGTGGTCATCAACGGNAATCTTGAATTTTCCGGAAATGAAGCCTCGGTCATTGCCCAAGAAGCCAACGTGGGAAAAACGGAAGAGCAAGCCCTCGCGGCGCTGGAAGAATTCAGAGAGATTCGCATCGAAGAAAACCGCGAACGCCAGATTGATTTCACGAAAGCAGAAAACGAGCTGAAAAAGAATATTAAACAGGCAGGCGCTGGCCGCCGATAAAAACGGAATACTTGCAAAATTGTAATGATTACAATATACTGAATGTATCTTGATTAAAGGAGATACATGCATGAAAAAACTCGACATTATGCGCCAACTTGTGGCTGATTTAGCCCTCTTAAACACCAAATTTCATAACTTGCATTGGAACGTCAAAGGCCCACGTTTTGTCCCGGTTCACGAAGCACTTGAAGACATGTACGATGAATTTTTTGCCCAGTACGATGAGGTCGCGGAACGGATGCGGATGCTCGGAAGCTACGCACCTGCCGCACTCAAAGATTATCTATCACTCAGTCAATTTTCCGAACTTCCTGAAAAAGACTACGACGTCAAAGAGGTGGTAGAAATCGTGCACGAAACGTACACGACTTTAAAAGCAACCGTCCAGGAATTACGCGATGCTTCAGGCGATGATGCAGTCACCGCTGCACTGTGTGATGATTTAGAGGGCGCCTACGACAAACGCATTTGGTTTGCCGCTCAACAATTGAAATAACGCATTCCCCCGTCCAAGTTTGGACGGGGTTTTTTTATGGAAGAAAAAAGAAAGCGTTTTTCTAACAATCTTTAAATCTTCGGTATAATGAGCCATAGGAGCGTCTATGTATAAAGTGTTACTCGTTGATGACGAAGATGAAATTCGCGGTCGCATCGCCAATCACTTAAAAGATGTCGATGGGTTTACCATCGTTGGAAGTACCGGCAATGGCTTTGATGCTTTAGAATTTTTGGAGCAAAATACCGTTGACGTTATTTTGTCAGATATCAAGATGCCATTTGTTGACGGCATTGAAATGACCCGGCAAGTTCGCACGTTATACCCGTCGATTAAAATCGCCTTTATTACAGGCTATGACGATTTTCAATACGCCAAAGAGGCGATTCATCTAAAAATTGAACACTACTTAATGAAACCGGTCGCACCCGGTGAACTGCGGGAGTTTCTTGCCCGATTGAAAACGGAAATGGATGCGGCGGTCGAAAAGAAAAAACACGCCACGCAACTGCGCCACGAGTATGCCGCAATCAAACCGACTTTATTAGAAAAAATGCTCATTGCCTATTTGGTCTATGATCATTTTGACCGACGGGACTTATCCCGCTTGCAAGATATGGGCCTTGCTTTACCGGATGGAGCCTCCTATTACGGAATTTGGTTGAGCGTGCCGAAAGATTCCCGCCAGGATGACTTGTATTTTGCGATTAAAACATTTATTGATACAGAATTTAAATCCACGCCGTTTCAGCAACAAATGGTCTTTCCAGACGGCATATTTATCGTTCAAGGGACGCCTGAGCCTGGTCTAGAAATGCTCAGTGAAATGTTGTCAGAATGGACACTTTCTATCGAGCGATTCTTTGAAATAACGCCGCAGTTTTTAGTCAGCCGGGTCTTTCCCGACTTATATGCGTTGAAAAAAATGTTTACGGACATTACCTTTTTGAAACAATCGAATGCGGCTTTGGAAGAAAATTCACCGATTTTTTATGATGATATTGCGTCTACGATGAAGACGATTTTATTTGAGGCCGAAGACTTAACGTTATTGAAACGGCTCTTTCAGTCATCGTTAAAAGCCTTGAAAAAGTTCATTCAAGATAAGTTTGAAGAAGCGGAACGCCTGTCATTGGTGACGCTTCCTCAACTCAAAATGGAACTCCCAATGACCTTGATGCACGTGCATTCCATCCTCGACCAGATGGGTCATGAAGATCTTGATATTTCGCCGATAACATTTCAAGATGACACCGATATTGAAGGCTTAAAAGTGCATTTTGAATCGATCATTGTTGGGTGGCATATGGCCTGGTCAAGACAGCGGGACGGAGCCGTGCATAAGCTTGATGGCATTCTCGCTTTTGTAGATGAACACATTACCGATTCCGCGCTCTCTTTGGACGAACTGTCGCATAAATTTTATCTCAGTGTTCCGTACTTATCCAAACAATTCAAAGCAAAAACCGGTGTGACGTTTTCTCGGTATGTGACGCAAAAACGCGTTGAACGCGCGAAACAACTTCTGAAAAAGACACCCTCAAGCATCTCTCAAATTGCCTTAGATGTGGGATATAAAGATGTGTATTATTTCTCGCACGCCTTTAAAAAAGTCGTTGGAAAGTCCCCCAAAGAGTATCGCCGATGAAAAAAATTAGGCGTGATATGGGGTTTAATTGGAAACTTAACGTTGTGTTTTTCACAATTATTTCAGTGGCATTAGTGGCCGCATTTTTGGCGTCTTACTTTACAACTACAGGACGCTTTGAATCGGTCACGGAAAATAATGCCATCTCGATTAATCAACAAGTCACTTTAAACTTTGAAGCCTATTTTGAAGAACACCGCGTTTTGATGGGCTTACTGAGTGAGAGTATTGAAACAGAATCAAGCAGTGCTGCGGACATTCAAAATCTTTTAACGAGTTATCAGTTTTCGAATCCGAACGTGGAATCGATCACCTTATTTACCCCTGAGGGAGCCATTGTTAAAAATGATACCCCGAGTAAACTTTATAGAAGTCGGTCGGACGTTTCATTCATTGCACAATCCCTCGATAACCCATTGCTGTATATCGTCACGCCGCAACCAGATAATCGTTTATATTACGGCACGACATCGGATACGATTTTAATGTCTAAAGCGATGTATTACTACGACGAAGACGTCCGGCAACTCGGTGTTTTAGCATTTGAGATTGATCTAGCAGCACTCGAAAGCATTCTCGATAGTGTCTACACCATCGACGGCGGGCATTCACTTCTTATCGGTCCGAATGAAACAGTGATCTTAACGACCCTTTCGAATTGTAATGACGCGGAATGTGGGTCAGTTGATCTCGTATTAGATATGGTCATTGGCAGTGGGTTTGAGATGCTTGAGGATAGTCGCTACTACGTCAGCATTCAAACGATAGCCCAGACGCGGTTCCGTCTGGCCACGTTTATGAACGTCGACGTCTTGCAAACAACCAACGAAACATTATTTCTCATCATCTTTTTGATTTTTGTATCCACCCTTGTGGTTGGTCTGTTTGTCTTTAACATCGTTTCAAAAGCGATGACAAAACCGCTCATTCGCTTGCAAAACCATATGAAAGAATTGAACCACCGCGACCATTTATATCAAGAAGTGTCGATTACTGGGCAAAAAGAAATCGTTGAATTAGGCAACGAATACAACCGGATGATCCGAGAAATTAGAACGTTGTTGAAAAACTTAGAACATGAAGAAAATGAGAAGCGGAAAACTGAACTCATTGCCCTACAAACGCAAATTAATCCGCATTTTCTCTACAACACTCTCGATTCCATCGTCGGCTTGTCCGAACAAAATAAACACGAGGATGTCATAAATATGGTGGTTTCGCTGTCTCGGTTTTTCCGGATCAGTATCTCAAAAGGCCAACCGATTATTGCCATTCAAAAAGAACTCGAGCATGCGCAAAATTATTTGAACATCCAAAAGATTCGTTACGGCTATCAATTTGATTATCGGTTTGATGTAAATCCTGAGGTCTATCAGTATTCGACCATCAAACTCATCTTGCAGCCGCTCATTGAAAATGCCATCTATCATGGCATCGAGCAAGATGAAACGGGAGAGATTACCATTAAAACTGACTTAGATGATGAATTCATTCATTTTTATGTCACCAATACAGGCTATGGGTTAACCGATGAACAAATCGCTACGATTTACCGAAACATCCATGACGATGCTTACACGAGTGTGGGCTTGAAAAATGTTTATCAACGTTTGAAATTGTATTATCAAACGCGCATTATATTTGAGTTTTATTCTGACATTGATGTCTCCACAACCATCCATATTGCCATTCCTAAGCACCCGATGAGGTCCGATGATGAAGCGTAGTTTAATGGGATTAATTGTTCTTTTGTTAAGTGTCAACCTGAGTGCCTGTCAAGGCGATGGGCAAGTGTCTATTCCCTTGTTGATTTATGATCAAGATGATTTGTTCATGCAGTCATTTGAACAATCCTTAATCAGTGAAGCAGAGGCTTATCCGTATTCCTTTGAGGTCTACGATGCCGAAGGCTCTCAGTTAATTCAAAACAATCAATTTAAAGCCATTGTGGAAAGTGAGCCACCGCTCATTTTAATTAATCCAGTGGATCGTGTCGGGGTGTACCCGCTCATCGAACTGGCTGAGCAAGCCGGAATTAAGTTGGTCTTTTTTAACCGCGAGCCACTCAGTGAAGACATCATGCAATCGCGAAATGCCTATTACGTGGGGTCAGAAGCTTCACAGTCGGCCGTCATACAGTTTGCACTGATAGATGCGTTACTGACTGAGCGATCGTTAGATACGAACGAAGACGGTGCCATTCAAACCTTGATTTTAAAAGGACAACCCGGGCATCAAGACGCCGAAATTCGTACTGCCAACATTATTGATTTGTTAGAAAGTAGTCCGACTGCCTTTGATATCATCGATACAGAAGTCGCGTTTTTTGATCGCTTAGAAGCGTTTCAACGACTCACACAAAGACTTGCGAGTGATGCTTTTCATGTTGAACTCATCGTAAGTAACAACGATGCCATGGCTCTGGGCGCCATTGACGCTTTAGAAAATGCGGGATATTTCATCGATTCAGACACTGGTGAGATGTATGCCAATACCCATCCTTTGTGGCTCCCAGTGGTTGGCATCGATGGCATTGACTTGGCCATTCAATCCATTGATCAAGGCATGTTGCACGGTACGGTACTGCACAATACCGACTTAATGAGTGCGGTTATTACAGAACTCATTGATTCATTGCTTAAAGATTCTCAAGAGATGCTTGTTGATAATTATCCCCTGGTCAATGGTCGCTACATTTACGTTGACTATGCCGCTTACAGTGATGATTAAGATTTCCCAAAAAAGTGATTAAAATATCGCATGGTTTTGTAAACGTTTTCATGGTAATCTTCGTCTATACAATTTTTTAGGAGGATTACTGTGAAAAAATTATTACTGTTATTTGCCGTTGCAGTTACTGGCTTTACGCTCTCTGCATGCGGTTCATCCAATGTCGAAATAGGGATTGTTCTCCCTACCCAGAACGAAGAACGCTGGACCCAAGATGAAGCCCGGTTTGAAGCATACTTAGCAGATACTGAGTATTCATATGAGATTTTATTCTCGGATGGCGATTCCCAAGTGGAAGCCTCAAATATTGAAACCTTAGTATCCCGTGGTATGGAAGTCTTAATCATTACTGCGCACGACAGTGAAGCGGCTAAAACAGCGGTTCAAAATGCCATTGATGAAGGCGTCGAAGTTATTGCGTATGACCGTTTAGTGGACCTACCAGGCGTGGCTTTTTATGTCACATTCGACTCCATTGTCGTCGGTGAACAACAAGGTCAATTCTTGATTGATTCCATTGAACCCGGTTCAACTGGCAATGAATTATACTTATATTCAGGGGGAACCTTTGAAGCGAATGCCCCATTATTCTTCCGAGGTGCTTGGAGTGTTCTTCAACCCCGTATTGCTGATGGGACATTCACCGTTATGAACGCACCAAATCATGCTGATTTCATTAACAATCCAGACTTAACAACGGATGAAGCATTAGAAATCATGACGCAAGTTGATACAGAATGGGATCCAGATGCCACTACCACCCTCGCCCAAAATCATGTATCTACATTCCCACCAACCAATGATGTGGCGTATTTCTTAGCCCCCAATGACTTCACGTCCCGGGCCATTCGCCAAGAATTCATTGAAGTGCTCGATGAAGTTGTCATTACTGGGCAAGATGCTGACCGCTTATCGGTTCGTTCCGTTCAAGATGGTGAGCAATCAATGACCGTCTTAAAAGATGTCCGGACGCTCGTTGAAAATGCCTTTAGTGCAGCGGATGCCATCTTAAAAGGGGAAGCCTTACCAACCCCAACAAACACGTATGGTGAAAGCGACGTCCCTGCTGTTCCAACAGAAGTTGTTGTCGTGACACAAGACAACTTACAAGAAGAAATCATTGACTCAGGCTACTACACCCAAGAAGACCTCGACAACGCGGGTCAATAATCCAAAACTACTTTCCTGTAAGGTGGCACATTCCGTGTCACCTTACCCCTACAGGGGGATTTGATGGCGACAAACCCAATTTTAGAAATGACGCATATTACGAAGACATTTCCAGGCGTAAAGGCTTTGGATGATGTCTCTTTTTCTGTTGAAAAAGGGTCCATTCATTTCATTGTCGGTGAAAATGGTGCAGGTAAATCCACGCTCATGAAAGTACTCTCAGGCATCCATAAATACGGGAGCTATGAGGGGGATATTAATTTCGATGGAGAAATCCGTCAATTTTCTCGGATCGATGATTCAGAAGCTGCGGGGCTTGTCATCATTAACCAAGAACTTGCCTTAATTCCTGAGATGACTGTGTATGAAAATATCTTCTTGGCCCATGAAGTATCCAAAGGTCAAGTAATTGATTGGAATGAAACCATACACCGAGCATCTGAGGAATTAAATCGTGTTCAACTCACAATTAATCCGGGATTGAAAGTCAAAGATCTTAATGTCGGACAGCAACAACTCGTAGAAATTGCCAAAGCATTATCTAAAAAGGTCAAACTGTTGATTTTGGACGAGCCCACGGCGGCTCTCAATGAAAATGATTCAGAGCGCTTGTTGAATTTACTCGTGGATCTTAAAGAAGAAGGCATTACGTGCATTATGATTTCTCATAAACTGAAAGAAACCATTATCGCAGATCGCGTGACTGTCATGCGCGATGGGAAAACCATCTCAACGCTGGAAAAAGATGAAATTGAAGAAGCGCGCATCATCAAAGATATGGTGGGGCGCTCCATCGATGATATTTATCCCAAACGCCCAGACTATGTGCCCCAAGATGTCATCTTAGACGTAGCAAACTTAACGGCCTTTGATCACCGGACGGATCGCTACGTCGCTAAAGACGTCAATTTTCAACTGCGACGGGGTGAAGTGATGGGACTCGCTGGACTGATGGGAGCTGGCCGCAGCGAGATTGCCTTGGCAGTCTTTGGGAATCCCAAAAAATTCACGATGGATGCGACGATTAAAATGCAAGGTGAAAACGTCACCTTCAAACATCCATCCGATGCCATTAAGCATGGCTTATTTTATGTCAGCGAAGACCGTAAGTCCGAAGGGCTCGTATTAAAAAAAGATGTGAAAGAAAACATTACATTATCCAATCTATCAAAGATTGCCAAAAATTTTGTCATCGATAAAAATAGTGAAATTCAAGCCGCTGACGAATACGTCAAAAAAATGAACGTTAAGACACCAAGTCTTGAACAACTGGTCTTTTACTTAAGTGGTGGAAATCAACAAAAAGTATCGATTTCTAAAGCCCTCTTTGTCGGTCCGAAGATTCTCATTTTAGATGAACCCACACGCGGCATCGATGTCGGTGCTAAATTTGAAATTTATACACTCATTAATCAGCTGATTGCTGAGGGGATGAGCATTATCATGATTTCTTCAGAATTGCCTGAACTTCTCGCCATGAGTGACCGGTTGCTAGTGGTTGCCGAGGGCGAAATCAAAAAAGAACTCAAAAAAGCTGAATTCTCACCGGAAACGGTGATGAAATACGCCACGTCCTAAGGAGCATGACATGCAGACACTAATCAAAGATTTTTGGCTAATCTTCCGGAATAACATTCGGGATTACGGAATGTATATTGCCCTCGCAGGAATCTTTATATTTTTCACCATTACGACGGGGGGACTGTTTGTCTCATCGAGAAATATATTTAACCTCATTCAACAAACTGGGTTTATTGCTGTAGGTTCAATCGGAATGACGCTCATTATCGTCATTCGCCACATCGATTTATCGGTGGGGTCAATTGCTGGCGTTGTCGGAGCCATGGCTGCTGTCTTAATTGTCAGTTATGGAATGCCCGCTGCGATTGCTTTGCCGGTAGTTCTTGTTTTTGGGGCGCTCGCTGGATTGCTTACAGGGTTTCTCGTTGCGAAAGTCGGTATACCAGCATTCGTTGCATCGTTAGGAGGCATGTTCGCCTACCGTGGGTTGATTTTTAACTTCTTACAATCAACGGGAACTCTAGGGGTCAATGATCCACTCATTGAAGCCATTGGCCGGGGGACCATTCCGGGCCTTGCCACGGTCTTTGGCATGCAGCTGACTTCACTCATTGTCGGACTTTTTGCGATTGGCTGGTTGATTTATTCAGAACTCAATAACCGACAAAAAAAGATTGAATACAATTTTGACGTATTGCCTAAAAATCTGATGATTATTAAGCTCATCTTTATTAGTACAATTATTGCCGTGGTGACGTATGTCTTAGGGGCTTACCGAGGCATCTCTTGGGTGTTAGTGATTGTCGGAGTCGTGGTGTTTATTTATCATTTCATGACGACAAAAACCGTATTAGGACGCCATATATTTGCGGTTGGCGGAAATCCAGAAGCATCTGAACTGTCGGGAATTAGTGTCGAAAAAATTACCTATTTTGTCTTTAGCTCCATGGGCTTCTTATCGGCACTTAGCGGAATTATGTACCTTGCGCGTTTACAATCGGCCACCTTTACGGCAGGGGAAGGACTCGAGTTACAAGTCATTGCGGGAGCCTTTGTCGGCGGAACCAGTGCGGCTGGGGGCATCGGGAAAGTCACAGGCTCAATGATTGGGGCGCTCGTTATGGCTTCGCTCATAAATGGGATGCAGATGCTATCACTCGGATCAAACATTCAAAATATTATATCTGGGGTTGTCTTAGTTCTCGCTGTCATCTTCGATGTGAAAACTCGCAATATGAAAAAGATCGAAAAAAGCGCATAAAAAAAGAGCTTCGGCTCTTTTTTTATGGCGTGTTCTTTGACGTATAATGAATGAGTATATAAAAAGGAGTCCCCATGCGAATTGGCTTATTCACTGACTCTTACTTTCCGTCTATTAATGGTGTGAGTGTGAGCGTTCATAATTTATACGAAGAACTATTAGACTTAGGTCACGAAGTCTTCATTTTTACAAACGATCACGATGCAGCCACACCGCTTGCACACGTCATCCGGTTTAAAGCATTTAGGCCGCCTAAAAAAGCCTTAAAAGAATATCGCATTGGACTTTTTAGTGCGCATAAAATTAAAAAAGTAAGAACGTTTAAGCTCGATATCATCCATTGTCACTCAGAGATTACGATGGGCCGGATTGCCAGAAAAGTAGCCAAACTTGATGGGATTCCGTTCATCTACACGTATCACACGATGTACGAGGATTACACACACTTCATCTCTAAACGCGGAACGACTGCATTGAAACGATTTTTTAAATGGGTCAGCATGTTTTACGCAGAATTTGCGAGTGCCGTTATATTCCCAACGGAAAAGGTCGCCCAAACGTTTGCGGGATACGGCTTTAAAAACCCGTATTCGATTATTCCCACAGGCATCGACCTTTCCAAATTTCATACATTGCATCACCCCGAAGACTTAGCCGCCATCAAACAGCGATACGGCAAACCCTTTCCCCATTTGATTACGGTGGGTCGGATGTCCAGTGAAAAAAGCATTCAATCATTATTAAACGCCATAAAGACGTTAAAAGAGATTGGACACACGGTCCATTTAACAGCGATTGGGGACGGACCAGATCGGCAGGGTTATGAAGCTTTTGTAGAGGCGCACAATTTGCAAGATGTCGTCCATTTCTTAGGGATGATTCCTCATGATCAGTTGCCACTTTATTATCATATGGCCGATTACTTTGTCAGTTTTTCTAAGACAGAAACCCAAGGACTCACTACCATTGAAGCCTTGGCCAGTGGATTGCCTGTCATTGCGTATGAAGACATCCACCTTAAAACGCTAATCACCCCACACAAACACGGAATGCTGTTCAAAACTGAGGCGGAATTTATCACCCATATTAAAGCCATCATTAACGATCCAAGCGCTTATCAGGTCGCGCCTCAAGATTTGGTCGATATCACCCGGCCGTACGATAAAAAAACATATGGAAAAACAGTCTCATCGTTGTACGACTCGGTCCGTCAAAAAGACCATTCCAGCAAGTAAGCGGAATGGTCTTTTTTTAAGTACTGCCAAAGCCTCCATCACGAGGTCTTTTGGGTTTAATTTCTTGGTCGCTCACTAAATATTTGGAGAAAATCCCTTGGGCGATTCTTGAGTCTTGGGCAAGGTGAATGGGGGCGTCCCCATAATTGTGTACGAGAATAAATATCGCCCCATCATTGGTTTTGTTTCCGTAATAATCGGCGTCGATGATGCCCACATGATTGGGCATTTGCAACGTGTGATTTTTAGCGACGGAACTTCGCATGTATATTTTTAAGACCTCATCATCCCCCATGTATGCTTTCACACCCGTCTCAACGAGTGCTTTTTGTCCAGGGTCAATGGTTAAAGCCTTTGCGACATAAAAATCATAGCCTGCACTAAGTGGTGTTTGTCGTTCTGGCAAATGGACCTGTGTATAGCCCTTTGCAACGTGAAATCCACGCATTTTTATCACCTCAAATCTTTCGTTATTATAGCATGATTATATTGACTATTTGACGGGTTTGGGCGTATACTACTTTTAACGTTTTAGGTCCATGCAAATGGTGAAAAGGGAATTTGGTGAAAGACCAAAGCTGTCCCAGCAACCGTAAGTCTGACGAAATGCATATGCCACTGCTTAACATGTTGAGCGGGAAGGCGCAAAGTAGGACGATGACGAGCCGGTAGACCTGCCTAGATCGATAGTGATTGAAGTACTCCTGGGTGAGAGTCTTTACGAGATTCCTAATGCTTTTTTTAAGCATATATGGTCATACGTAAAAACCGTCTAGGAGGATGGTTTTTTTTATTGAGGAGGTTCTTTTGAAAAAACTGTTCTCACTCGGTTTAATCGGATGGCTTCTAGTGAGTTTGGCGGCGTGCCAAGCACCTTCGTCTGACGATCTCGATGCGACTGATACGCAAATCCAAACCTTGCAAAATAGGGTGGACCAATTAGAAAACGAAAATACCCAGCTCAAAGATGAGTTAGCTGGATACCAAGCGGTCGAAGGGACCGTCACATTTGTCTTAGATACCACACCACCTGTGATTCGCTCGCTCTCTTATGACGACGCAGCGATGGCTACCCCGCTTGATTTGTTAATTGAAGCATTAGGCGACGATCAAGTCATCACGACTGAAAGTGAATTTGGCATTTTTATTGAATCAATCGGATCAATTAATCCTTTATATGGGTCTTACATCATGATTGAAAAGAACAACGAGCCATTGTCCGTAGGCCTTGCGGATGCCCCTTATAATGACGGAGATATCTTCCGGTTCTCCTTGGAATATTGGGACGCAAATGCCTTCCAAGTGAGAACCAGCATTGAGCGCTTTATCGCCCAAGAAGCTGAATCATTCATCGATGAATTCAATTATGATGTCTTGACAGGCTTATCGATACTAAACGAACCACTGCCGGATGCGTATGCACTTCAAGGAACCGGTGAAGCCGGCTACTTAAAAGATATCCTCGTCCAAAAAGCACTGGGTGAGGTTGCGCCTTCTGCCATCGAGAACTATCAAGCAACCTTCGCAATGACCCCACTTTTTCGCGGCAGTCTTGGCATGATGGCCTTGTCAGATACAGCGGCCTATGAGGCTTTGATTGATGACTACTTGGCGCATCTTGAAACTGTTGAATTAAACACCGTGGGCTTTGATGATTTAGCGATGACCATTATGCATTTAAAAGACGCGACGCCCCCACGCATCATCGATGCGTATGAGACACAGGTACCTAACCTTGATAATGCGCCCTCGCTGGCACTTGCCATCATGGCCGAAATTGCCTTATCAAGCAATCCGTACGACACGGTGTTGGAAACGGGAGATACGTTGCCTGATGCCTTGATGAATTTACAAACCATAAAGGGCGGATTTCTCTACGATTATGCGAGTGGTCCAGCCTCGACCAGACAATTTTCGAGTCCCCAGAGTTTTTTAGCACTTACTGTGTTAGAAGCGTACTTAAATGGGGATTCCACCATGCCGTACGAATAGGAGCATCGCATGAAAAAAGCTTTTGTGACGATTGGCATGATGGTTGGGTTAGCCGTATCCCTATTTTTGTACGATCAAACATTGCCCGCTCCAACCGCAGGATCTGTGACCATCGTCTTATCTGAAGCTGGCGAGCCCCTGCAAGAAACGACGCATGCATTCACTGAATCAGACACGCTATTTAGCGTCTTAGATACGCATTATGACATTGCCTGTGCGGACCGTGAATTTCACCCAACCACCGACTGTGAGCCGTTGAGCTTTTCCGGAGTGGAAGGGCGTATTCTTCTAGAAATCGGCCCTTTAAAAAGTGACTGGTTTACCAGTTAC
>P_2C_Liq_2_UnCtyDRAFT_1000001_pt1 | contig 109872 bp, 101 predicted proteins | sample Pon2CUnioCityCA_FD_10236 | JGI IMG/M metagenome (IMG submission 10236) | reverse complement strand
TTTTTTATGCCTGCGATTGGGTGGGGATAAACAATATACTAATGGGCTACCTCATATTGGCCTTGTTGAATGAACAGACTGCACAGCAACGTTGCCTCCTCATTAAGCAAGCTTTGCTTGCAAATCATTCTCAGGCAACGTAGCCATGCATCATTATCAAAAATACCTGGGCTAATTCGCGTCATCCCTCGGGTATAGATAACCCACCTCATGCAGGCAGACCTACCACAGGCTAATTACCTAAGCGCGTTATCTGATGGATTGTTACCACGCTATTAAAACAACCACCCACAAAGGGAGAGAGCAGTCGCTGTAAACGATTTGGATCAGAAGGATCCTTAGTGAGCAGGGAAGGATACGACATCAAGCAGGTATGATTTATTTATATTTAGTCTTCCAAATTAGAATAGTTTATTACGCCATTTACTATTGTCGCTTTCGTTTTGGCTTTTAGAATGTTTTGCTTCTTAGCCGTCATAAAATCAGTATCAAATATAGATAAATCAGCCCTTTTACCAAGTGTAATGCTTCCTTGTTCAGTTTCTGTAAAAGCAGCATATGCAGGCCAAATTGTTAACATTCTTAATGCATTTTCTCTAGAGACTGCAAGTTCTGGATGCCAATCCTTTTCTGAGCTTCCGTCTAAACGTGTTCTAGAAATAGCAGCGTAAAATTCTATCCTTGGATCGCCAACTTCAACTGGTGCGTCTGATCCGGCAACTATTTTCAGCCCTTTATCTAGTAACATTTGCCAAGGATATGCATGTGCCAATCTTTCTACACCTAAACGACTAGCTGCGAAATTCAAATCACCAATTGCATGGCTTGGTTGCATGGATGGAATAACCTTCATATCGACTAATCTGTTTTGTTCAGTCGGTGGAATTAGTTGTGCATGTTCAAGTCGCCATCTTAGTTCTATTTTATTCCATTGATCTTTTGGTAGATTATTCCACGCTTCATTGTACCAATCTAATGTAACAGACAACGCTCTATCACCAATGACATGTGTCATTACTTGCCAACCTGTTTGCAAAGATTGACTTAAAATAGGCATTAATTCTGCTTTTGTTGTTCTATTCATAAACCCATTATGAGGTGCGTCTGAATAGGGTTGCTTTAGTGCGGCTCCACGTGAACCTAATGTTCCATCAATAAATACTTTTACACCGTTTACCTTAATAAGACCATCATCTGTAGTATATGGCATATTTTGTATTAGATATATTGCTTCTTTGATTGGTACGGCAACATATACTTTCTGAAGCATTTTCTCTTCTTTATGTAATTCTTCTAATAGTCTTAGTTCACGAAGTGTCATTCCTGCGTCATGGGTATAGGTCCAACCCATCTGACTATTTGCAATCATTCCAAGTCGTAAGTTTTCTTTAATATATTGATCAGTTTCTGGAGGGATAATATCCCTAAAAGTCTGCATAGCAGTAGCTAAAATATACCCTGTAGGCGTACCATCGGCATACCGTTCGTATTTACCACCTTCAGGATCTGGTGTGTTTTTACTAATACCTGCTAAATCTAAAGCTTTAGAATTTACAAGTGCAGATACCCCATCTGCACGAGGCATGAATAAAGGTTTATTTTTCGTAAATGTATCTACATCGGCAGCTCTCAAAAAACGTTTTTCGTCAGTCCATTCTCTTTCAATCCATCCACGCCCTAATACCCAATCACCATCTTTAGTTCGATTAGCCCACTGTTCAATTTTTTCAACCGTAGTTTGCAAGGTAGGTAGCCCAAATAAGCTCAATGTTCGCGTACGTCTACCAACACCTTCTAGATGTTGGTGACTATCAGTAAAACCTGGATAAACATAATTTCCTGATAAATTGATAGCCTTAGCTGCTCCACAAAACCAATTTTCAGCTTCTTTATCAGTGCCAATAAAAACAAATCTACCGTCTTTAATAGCTAATGCTTCAGCTTGCCAATGATTATCGTTAGCAGTGTAGATTGTTGTATTATGAATCAATAAATCACTAGAAGGACATCGGTCATTTTGCACTTGTGCTAATTGAGCATCTGTCGATACAGCAATAAATAGACAAAAAAGAGGTATTAACATTGTTATTTTATGCATGAGACATTCCTTTTTTATCTACTCTAGCACTAATGTAATAGCACTTAAAATGAATTTGGTTAAAGGTTCTACTATGCAGTTTTAATTGGTATTGATGAAAAATTTATCCTTGGTTAATAGTGATAAATAATTGTAGAGGTTTAAACATAAAAAAACTCAGCCCAAAGGCTGAGTTAAAACAACGACATCTGGTGTAGGACACAGGGTTGTTACTGGTTTAGGTGATATAAAGGGGTTAGTAAACAGGACTATATTTACGTTTTGCCCATTATATCACCTAAATGAGTCGCATTAGATGATGTAATCTTCACCATCTGGTGCTGTAAATTCACGTTGAGTTACAAATTCCATTTGAATATCTTGAATACCTGCAAGATGTTGTCTACCGCGGGAACCATTGCGGTTGAATTTAAGTTCTACGTGCAAATTGTTTTCTTTAAGTACAATCGATTCTGGCGTCTCTTTGTGGCCACATAATGCAACAAATTGTTTCGGTTGAGCTAAGCCACAATGTGAACCATCTTTGAAGAAAACCATGATATGACGGAAATAAACTACATATTGTTTTACTTCAGCATGAGAACCCTTATCTAATGGGAAACGTGCGTCTAGCATAGCGTTAATATTGGCATCATTGACTAATACATCATAAGCACTCTGCCAGCGCGCATTAGAAACTGTAACAGTTTGTGCAGGTGAAAAAGTAGTTTGTGATAAGTTATCTAAATTGAATGCTGGCATATTCATAATGTATCTCCAATATTTTTTCTATTTGTTTGTCATAATAAGTATTTATGGTTATGTTCAAACAATGATTTGCCGAAGGACTAAAGATGTATTGCCTTGGCTTGATTTAAATAATAGGATAAAAATCAGAATAATTTCACAGTAAAAATTTCACAGTGTAAATTTTACAAAAATACAATCTAAAGTATGAAAAGGTAACAAGAAGATGAAATCCATTATTTCTAAAGGAAACAGTGGCTTAGGCCGTAAAACTCATTTGCTTGGTACGAAAGTACGAAATTTACGTAAACGAAATAATTTGACACTTGATGATTTATCTTCGCGTTGTATACGTATTAGTGCTGAATATGCTCCCTCGGTTTCTTATCTATCTATGATTGAACGTGGGAAAAGAGTCCCGAGTATTGATATGTTAGAGGTCATTGCAGAAGTCTTTCAAAAAACTCCTGATTGGTTCCTTGATGATGTTCCAGAGCAAGATATCATTACTCCAGATAAAGGTCGTTCAGGAGGTATAAGTGGTATGCCCTTGGAGCCTAGTTTTCTCTTTACTCATGACATTTTGCAAATAGCTATTCCAGAGATGCTGTCACAGACCGGTATAAGTGGACGTCAATTTGCCCACTTGTTAATTCGCGCACATCAAGAGCATCACCAAAATCATTTTCCAGATTTAGAAAAAGCGGCTGAAGAAATTGGTATGAAACGCATGCCGTTGAGCGTTGGTGAACTAACTATGTTAGCTCAGCAACAAGGTTTACAAATTAAATGGTTTGACAAATTACCCAAAGGTTTCGCACTAGCATATGGCGTGAATGAAACTTCCGTCGTAACTTCATACTATGCGCATCCCAATACAATTTGTATTAATCGTTTATTAGAAAAGCACGAACGCCGTTTGAAGTATGATATCGCAGTCCACATTGGACATAGTGTGCTGCACAATAATGATGGTTTAAAAAGTGTCTTGGTAACCGGCTTGAATCAGTACAGTGTGATGCAGGGTGGGCCAAATACTAAAGTCCATTCCTCGCATATCGATACCCAAGATATTTTACAAGCATGGCGTGATTTTGAAGCAAGTTTTTTTGCAGGGGCGTTACTGTGNCCTAAAGTACCTTTTAGACAGCTGTTAGACCGTAACGGTTATGAAATCCAGANTCACGAAATCGTCAATGTATCAGCCTCAGTTGCGATGCGCCGTATGACNGCAGTATCACCTTATAAACATTGGCATTATTTTGATGCCTTTGCACCTGGAAAGCTTAAGGCTGTCTATCGTGGTAATGGTATTCCACTGCCTTGGGGTAATATGCGAGAAGTTGCTGACCCTTGCCAGCATTGGGCAGTGTTTAGGATGATCAATACACCTGTGACAGGCACATCAGCTCAGCTTTCAATTTTAAATGTGGGTAATGAACCTCGTATATACTGTTGTGAATCAACTAATACAAAGGATTTAGCCCAAAATAGCCATGTATTATGTTCAGGGATCGACTTGAACCCAGCTATTCAAGCTCAAGGTGGTGATGCTCAAGAAATTGCTCATGAAATTAAAGAGCGTTGTGTAACTGGTGGGGGTTCAGCAAAATTACCACTGTCGATCCAAAAGCAACTTTTAAGTGTTGCAAAAATATTAAACATTAATTGGGTGGAGAGAGGTGTACAAACTGATCCTCGTTTAATCTGTTCTAGGGGGGCTGAATGTCCTCGAGAACCAAGTTGTTATGATGGCGATGATGCATTAATAAAAAGTACGTTTATTGCTTGAAAACAAGTTTATTAGCATCAAGAAAAACACAGATAAAACATACAGTGATACTTCTAATAATCCGTAATAGCTGTAATTCTAAAAATCTGGATTACCGCAGAGAAGCTCTAACAAAAAGGCCCGTCCTAAAAACTTCACCTTATGAAGGTTAATTTTAAGGACAGGCCTTGCCTCGTTCAGGTGAGTAAATAACTCACCTTCAATAATGATTTTAGAAAATAATCAAGTGTTCAGGGAATGCTAATACCAAACACAGCACTGCGATTTGAATCAATATAAATGGCATGACACCTTTGTAAATCGTCGATGTCTTAAGCCAGCTCGGCGCTACACCTTTGAGATAAAATAAACTGAAGCCAAAGGGTGGGGTCAAGAATGATGTCTGTAAATTCATCGAAATTAGAATTGCAAACCAGATCAAATCAATATCGAGTGCAATCGCAACTGGTGTCAAAATTGGTACTACTAAAAATGCAATTTCAATAAAATCAATAAAGAAACCTAAAATCAAGATTGCTATCATCGCAATAATAATAAACGTCCACTTCTCCCCAGGTAAATCCAAGAAGAACTCTTCGACTAAATATTCAGATCCCGAATAACTAAAAACCATCGAGAATGCTGTGGCACCTATAAGTACAGCAAAGATCATCGACGTTACTTTAACCGTCTCTTTAGAAACTGCTTGCAACGATTTGATTGAAAAGCTCTTATAAGCTATTGATAAAAGTACAGCACCAACTGCACCGATAGCTGAAGATTCAGTAGGGGTAGCAATACCTGTAAAAATCGAACCTAATACAGCAACGATAAGTATTAATGGCGGTAAGATATCTTTAAGTGCTTGTTTAATGATTTCACTTTTTGGTTCGTTAACTACAATAGGTGGACAAAAATCTGGTTTGAATTTGCCTAAAATCAAGATGTAAACAGCATATGCTGTAACTAACATAAAGCCAGGTAATACCGCCGCCTTAAACAAATCACCTACTGCTATACCCATTACATCACCTAAAATAATTAGAATGATTGAAGGAGGGATAATTTGACCGAGCGTACCTGAAGCACAAATGACACCACAAGCAGTTGGTTGATGATAGTTGTTTTTGAGCATGACAGGCAGTGATATGACACCCATTGCGACAACAGAAGCACCAACAACACCGGTAGACGCAGCTAAAAGAGCACCTACAACAATAGTAGAGATTGCAACACCACCTGAGATCCCGCCAAATAATTTAGCTGAGGATTCTAATAAACGTTCTGCCAGTCCTGTTTTTTGTAGCACAATCCCCATGAAGATAAACATAGGAATAGCCATAAGGGTGGTATTTTCCATGATTGCCATGATGCGATATGGCATAAAAGAAAATAGGTCTAACCCTAAAAATGCGACACCGACAAGTACCGAAACACCCGCGAAAGTAAAACCAACATAATAGCCCACAAAGAGTGAAATTAACGCGATACCAAAGAGTAATACACCAATGAGTTCTTCGTTCATGATTCTGCTCCTTTTGTTTTTAATTCAAGGAGGCTTTTCATGTTATCTAGCACAACATAAAAAATACATAAAAGTAAAAATACTGATGATGCAGGTATTACTGCACGAATGATCCAGCGATGGGGTAGACCACCTGGATCTGGGCTGCCTTCACCCATTTCGTATGCTTCAAATGCATAATCAATACTAAAATATAAAATAATTGCCGTGATGGGCAAAGCAAACACAATCGTACCGAACATGTTGATTAATAGTTGTTTTTTCTTGGAAAAGTTATCGTAAAAAAGGTCAACACGCACGTGTCCATCTTCTTTTAAGGTATAGCCGATACCGAACATAAACATAGCAGCAAATAAGTGCCATTCGAGTTCTTGTAGCGCAATGGATACGTCATTAAACATATAGCGCATTAAGACGTCATAAAAGACGTTGATGATCATAAGAATCAACAGGAGGCTGCACAAACTTCCGACTAGGTCGATGAATCTGCGTAATAAAGAATGTATCAATAACATGGGAATGGTATCTCTTGGAAAAAAAGAAATGAGGTAACCTTTAAGTTACCTCATAGTGTCTTACATTTACTTAGACTTACTTTTCGTCAAGACTGTCTAAGTATGCACGGTCAGAGAAATTCGTCCACTGGCGCGCTTGTTTTCTATAGTTTTCAATCGACGTTAAGATCTTGTTACTTAACTCATCTTTTGCAGCAAATTCTTCTAGTAATTCACCGTTTGCTTTCTTGATTGCAGCCATAACTGGTGCAGGGAAAGTACGGATTTTCACATTAGGGAAGTCTTGCTGAATCGTCGCTAAGTTTTTACCACTTTCGTGAGTAGACTGCGTGTACATGTCGTATGCAGCAGTTTTCATAGCAACTGTTAAGATAGCTTGTAGATCTTTAGGTAATTCATCATATGCTTTCTGATTAACCATAAACTGCAACTCTGTTGCTGGCTCATGCCAACCAGTGTAGTAGTAAGGTGCAATCTTGTGGAAACCCATACGTAAATCTAGAGACGGACCGACCCACTCAAGTGCATCAATCGTGTTTCTTTCTAAAGAAGTATAAAGCTCACCAGAAGGAATATTTGTTGGTTTTGCACCAAGTTTAGCAAGTACTTCACCCGCGAAGCCTGGGATACGCATTTTCAAACCTTGAAGGTCTTCTAAAGTGTTGATTTCTTTACGGAACCAGCCACCCATTTGGTTACCAGTGTTACCACCAGGGAAAGACATTACGCCGTATTGGTCGTAAACTTCTTTCATTAATTCCATACCACCACCGTGGTAGAACCAAGCATATTGTTCTGATGTTGTCATACCGAACGGTAACGTAGTAAAGAACAATGTGTTGATGTCTTTACCTTTCCAGTAGTAAGACGCAGAGTGTCCCATTTGGTATTGACCATTTTTAACGAAGTCAAAAATACCTAAAGCAGACTTATGCTTATTTGATGAATCGATACGGATCGTCAAACGACCACCAGACATCTCTTTCACCATTTTGGCCATGTTCTTAGTTGCATCACCGAAGATTGGGAAGTTAGGTCCCCAAGTTTCAGCAAGTTTCCAGCGATATTTCTTACCATCATCAGCATTTGCTAGTGGCGTAAGTGCAATACTAGCAATGACAAGTGCTTTTAAAACGTTAGTCAATTTCATGTTGTTTCCTTAATCATAAAGTGTGTCACTGTTGAAGCACAATTCATAACAATGCTTGAACAATGTGAGCGATATGTTAATTCTTTTACAACAGATATCCATTCGTAAATATACGCAATGTATGGAGGTAGAACACCTTACGCAAAACCACCTAATACGAAAGTTGTAGGAGGAGGGAATATGATAACTGGTAATAATTTATGATTTTTGGGATGATGATATTGTAATAGAAAAAATCTCTGCAGGTCATATAAAATGCCACTTTCGTTTAGGATGATGCTCATTGCCATTATCCAAGTTATTCTTACTGCTATCTTTACATATACCTTTGTAACAGATGAATATCGTACTTTATCGCAACAAAATTTAGCGACATTAGAAAAATTTTTAATTGAGCAAAAACAGCAAGAATTACGCAATTATACCTCGCTAGGCCTTGCTGCTATTGATAATGAAACCCATAACTCATTAACTCAGAAACAAGCTGATACCTTAGTCGTAGAGCTGACTCAAAAGTTATTATATGGCGAAGATGGTTACTTTTTTGTGTATGACAACAAAGGTAATAACATCGCTCTGCCCAAAGATTTGGAACGCCAAGGAGAGAATTTTTGGGATTTTGAGAATAGTAAAGGTGAAAAAACGATACAGATATTGACTAATAATGCGATTAATGGAGGAGGCTTTCATCGTTATGAATGGCTGCAACCGTCCACAAATACAACTACTGAAAAGTTAAGTTACTCGCTGTATCATGATGACTGGAAATGGATGCTCGGCACAGGCGTATACCTTGATAGTGTCAATCAACAATTAGAAAACGTAAAAGGGCAAATTGATAAGCATGTTAACCGCACCAAGCGTATTATCTTATTCATCGCTTTAAGTTCGATATTTGCTATTTTTATGTTCGGTTTAGTCGTGAGTTTGAGTCAGAAGAAACAATCAGATGATAAAATCACCGAACTTGGCCAACGGGTCATTATTGCTCAAGAAGAACAAAGTCGTCATATTTCCCGAGAATTACATGATGGTATTGTACAAATATTGATATCAGTCAAATATGCTTTAGAGGCGACAGGGCTGAGCATTAATCGTTCTAAGATTGATAAACCTAAGCCTTTAGTCGATGCAGAGCATAACTTAGAGACAGCGATTACTGAGATCCGCCGTATTTCCCATCATCTACATCCACGTATACTAGATGAACTCGGTTTATCTGATGCAATTGAAGCGCTTTCGGTGGAGTTTTCTGAACGAACGGGGATCGCAGTCGTTGTTCATAAAATGACATTAAGAAAATTATTACCTGATGATATTTCGACTACGTTGTATCGCGTGGTTCAAGAGTCTCTTATTAATATCGATAAACACGCGCAAGCACACCATGTGGAGATCCATTTATCTATGGTTGATAATTGGCTGACTTTAGGTGTTAAAGATGATGGCATAGGTTTTGACACCCAAGCGGTGCAAGGGAATAAAGATGCCGGCATTGGTTTGCGTAATTTAGCTGAACGGGTCGAATATCATCTCGGTTTGTTTATGATAAAATCCAAACCAGGTAAAGGTTCCAGTATCATAGCTAAAATTCCACGGTCTGCATTTGCGAATCACTTTAATCGTAATGAGAACTCGCACGATGCTAATACAGACAAATTATCATAGTCATTTTCAACAGGAAAACGAATGTTAGAACCGCAAATTAAAGTGATGTTGATTGATGATCATCCTATGGTCCAAGATGGCTTGATTGCCTGTTTTTCGTATTACGATGATATTATAGTAGTTGGTCGTTGTAATGATGGTTCAACAGCATTAGCTGAGGCGCAATTATGTCGTCCTGATGTTATCTTGATGGATATTAGTATGCCGGGTATGAATGGTATAGAGGCAACTGAAATTATTACGGAACAACTCAAAGATACTAAGGTGCTTATTTTTAGTATGCATGATAATGCTGAGTTTGTAACAAATGCGATTCAGGCCGGCGCTTCTGGCTATATTTTAAAAAACACTAGCTCAACTGAGGTCTACCAAGCTATTAAAGAAATATCCTTAGGTAGACCCTACTTTTCAAGTGCGCTAGCCAAAGTCTTAGCAACCAATCCTGTGCAACATAAAAATGAGCGCTTGACCAATCGGGAGCAGGTCATTTTGTCACATATTGCACGAGGCAAATCCAGTAAAGAAGTCGCGAGTATTTTAGATATTAGTTCGCGAACGGTTGAAGCTCATAGGCGTAATATTAAAGCTAAATTGCATTTAGACTCATTAGCTGAATTAGTACGTTATGCGGTAGATCACGGTTTGATTGATATGGATTTAGAGTAAAACTCTTAATGGTAGGTATGAAAAAGTAACCGCTTAATTGAGTCCATTATTAAGTCTAGCCTAAGTAGAAAAAGTGCGTAGATTTATAGTTTTTTATTACTTTGTATAGGGTAAAATCTATTTTATATCTGATTTCTATATGGACGCTACACCTATGGCTTTTTCAATCGTTTCTTGGCTAGATAAACTCAAAAATAACAAAGTTTTTGAAATGACAGTGGTTGCTGTCATTATTATCTCTGCGTTAGAAATCGGTGCTAAGACATTCCCATTGTCTGATGGCGCTGTTGACTTTACTAAAATCTTAGATAAATTCATTACCCTCTTTTTCTTATTTGAAATCAGCGTTCGCTTCATTACAGATACAGATAAGAAAAACTTCTTCAAGAAAGGTTGGAATGTTTTTGACACTTTAGTTGTTGCCATTAGCTTAATCCCCGTTGATGATTCGGAAATGGCGTTGTTGGCACGTCTAGTGCGAGTTTTTAGAGTACTACGTATGGTATCGGTAGTACCTGAGCTAAGGGTACTTATCAACTCTCTGTTAAAAGCGATGCCACAGCTGTTCTACGTTGTGTTGTTGATGTTCATTATTTTCTATATTTACGCGGCTGTCGGTAGCTATGTTTTCTCTGGTATAAACCCAGTATTATGGGGTGATATTGCTATTTCTATGCTGACTTTATTCCGAGTGATGACCTTTGAAGATTGGACTGATGTTATGTATGAAACGATGGAAGTGCATCCTTACTCTTGGATTTTCTACTTCACTTTTATTTTCTTTACAGCCTTTGCCTTTTTGAATATGGTCATTGGGATTGTGGTCAGTGTGATGGAACGAGAGCAGGCAGCAATGGCTAGAGAAAATGCTGAATATAATCATGAACCGACAATTGCGAGTTTACATACTGAGATCCAGGAATTAAAAGCATTAATTGTGGCACAGCAATCTCCAGTAAAGACTCAGGAGTAATTTAATATGGTAGTCCCCGCTATTATTCTGATGAATCAAAATACCAAAATTAGACGTCAGAGGGCTTGGACAAATTTGGGTGCATGGGTAAGTTTACTGCTTATTTTGCTAAGTCCAATAGAGCTATCGGCGAAGGATGCAAACTCAGAAAAGACAACCCCTGATAAGATAATCTCTAGCTCAGAATTACGTAATGTTTCCTATTCGGATACCCAAAATCAACCGTTCTCCCTACCTCAACAAACGTGGCAATATGGTTCGGATGAGAATCAATTTATTCATTATTGGAAGCCGTACCAGGAGAAACTTAAAAATGCTAAAGCAATAAAATCTCCNGTCATCTTAATCCATGGTGGTTGTTGGCTTTCNGCATTTGATATTCGCCACACCTACTCCCAAGCTAGTGCAATAGCTAAAGCCGGACACCCTGTTTATAACATCGAATATCGACGTACTGGTAGTACGGGTGGTGGCTGGCCAATTACGTTTATTGATATTAAAGCTGCGTTATCTAAAATACGCAGTTTATTAAAACAAGCCTCAGAGGAAAATCTAGCTGCAGAGATTAATAAAACAAGTCAATATTTAGTTAATAATAGATATGGCACTCAGAAAATCAATATTTTAGGGCATTCTGCCGGTGGCCATTTAGCTTTGTTAGCCGCAGCACAAAGTACTGATATCTGGCCTCAAGATTGGCAAATTCATGTGTTTGGGTTAGCTGCTATCGTTGATATCAAAAGCTATGCACAGGGAACAAACAGTTGTCAAAGTGTTACCAGTGATTTTATGCAAGGTTTTCCAGCTGACAAACCCGGGGCATATTACTTAGCGAATCCTAAAGAGCATATACTACAAGCACCTCAATTGACTTCGGTGACCTTATTACAAGGCAGTGTCGATAACATTGTACCGCGAGGGCAAGCAAACCATCCTGACGCTAAGACCGTATTGATTGATAATGTTGGGCATTTTGACTGGTTACATGGGAAAAGTGCCGCTTTTACACACCTTTTAACTTTGTTGAAATAAATTATGTCTGAGACGTTTAAACGGGTTCCATCATTTGATTTCTCTTTAGCCAAAGCCGCTGCGCAAGAACTAGACGAGCAAGACATATTGCGACACAAGCGTAGAGAATTCGATTTGCCAAAAGATATCATTTACTTAGATGGGAATTCTTTAGGGCCGGTAACTTATGCGGTTAAAAAACGTGCTGTTGATGTCGTTGAAAAACAATGGCAACCTGATTTAATCAAATCATGGAATACACATGGTTGGATCCATTTGCCACAACAAGTGGGGGCGAAAATCGCGCCATTGATTGGTGCTGAAGCAGCCAATGTCATTGCTTGTGATTCCATTTCGGTGAACTTGTATAAATTGCTTTGTGTCTGTTTAGAACAGCAAGCATCTGATGTAAATAGAACGAAGATCCTCACCCAAAAAGGTAACTTCCCAACAGATGGTTATATTGCGCAAGGTCTGATCCAGCAAAAGCCTGAATATACGTTGCACTTTATCGATGAAAAGTCGATTTTATCAGCGTTGAATGAGGATGTTGCTGTTCTAATGTTGACACATGTTAATTATAAAACAGGCGACGTTTTGGATATGGCAGCTATTACTGCAGAAGCTCATGCTAAAGGTATTTTGGTTATCTGGGATTTAGCCCATACAGCGGGTATTTTACCGATCAAACTTGAGAATTGGCAGGTTGACTATGCGGTCGGTTGTGGTTATAAATATTTAAATGGCGGTCCTGGTGCGCCTGCATTTGTGTATGCAGCAAGGCGTCATCACTCATATATAAAACAACCATTAAGTGGCTGGATGGGACATGCCGCTCCATTTGCTTTTTCGCAAGATTATGCAGCTGCTCCAGGCGTAGCTGCATTTTTGTGCGGCACACCTTCTATTTTATCGATGTCAGTTTTAGACGCTGCCTTAGAGGTGTTTTCTGACGTGGATATGGCACATGTTAAAGATAAAACACTCGCACTCAGTGAGCATTTTCTCTCTTTATGGCAAGCTACTGGCTTAGCCCAAATACTGCCTTGTATTAGCCCGATGTCAGCTGGTAATCGAGGTGGTCAGTTAGCATTCACACACCCTGAAGCTTATGCAATATGCCAAGCGTTAATTGGAACTGGTGTTGTTGGCGATTTTCGCGCACCCAATGTATTACGTTTAGGTTTTGCCCCCTTTTATCTTTCTTTTACTGATATTGCGACAAGTGTGCAGCGTCTAGTTGAAATTATGGAAGATTCAACTTATCTCCAAGAGCAGTATCAAGTTAAGCAAGCTGTCACTTAATAACATGCGTCCTTTTCAACGCTTACTGAGCATTTCCACACTCACTCAATTATCAGATGAGATTGTTTCGGCAAAAATTATTTTGCCCTGGCTCTTTGTGATTTTAGGTGCCCCGGCTTGGATGTTAAGTCTATTAGTTCCCCTCAAAGAATCTGGTGCTTTGTTGCCACAATGGTCAGTACAGCGAGTCTTAAAAGCACGTTTTACCACCGCGTANATTTGGCGTACAGGCATGCTTGTGCAAGGCTGCTCTATTTTATGTTTGTTAGTTATATTATCGTTTTTTGTTAAGGGTTCGGATTTACCTTCTTTCCTGCTTTATTTAGCTCTAGTGTGTGTCGGGACAGGGAGTTTGGGAAGGGCCTTATGCTCGTTTACGATCAAAGATATCCAAGCTCACAACATTGCCAAAGGTGAACGGGGGAAACTAATTGGGGCGGGTGGTTCTTTGGCTGGCTTAACCACTATTGGGGTGGCGTTATTATTGTTGAGTGTAGGTAATACTAGCCAGCAAATAGAGACAGTACTGCAACTTATGCTATTAGGAGGTGTTAGTTGTTATGGTATTTCTCTTTTATTGAGTTTGCGTTTGCAGATGCCAAATGCCAAGAGAGATGAAGAGCAAGAAATACATAAGGATGCACCGCCCTTCGCAGGAACAGATTTACATATAAATACGGAGCATCAAACCAACCCTCATGCACAAACAAAGGNATCACCATCTAACAAACAACTCGACACCTCAAATAANCCTCATTTATTGGCCTACTGGTTAGCACATCGCGATTTGCGNCAAATTGTCTATGCTCGATTATTTTTGTTACATGGTGCCTTGGCTATGCCATTTATGCTGCTGTGGTTACTCGACAACACTCTGTCTGATAAGCAATTCACCCAACTCCCTTTAGCATTACTGGTATCTGCATTCGCTAGTTTTTTAGCGGCTTATGTTTGGGGGCTTTTTGCAGACCGTTCAGCTAGAACGACACAAGCGATTGCCGGTGGTTGTTGTGCTTTGAGTATATTAGGATTAGCCATGTTAGATAGTTCTTTGCGTGCAGGACAACAAGGTATGTCTGGTTCTGTTGAGTTTCTAGCAGAGTCCTTTCAATATCAAACAGTCATCGCTTTTGTCTTATTTTTTGCAGCTAACTTAGCTTATGCGGGAGTACGCACAGCGCGTAAAACGTACTTAATAGATGCTGTAACTACTTCAGTTCGTCAACAGCATGTTGCTGCAGGCAACACCCTTGTCGGTATAGGCTTATTGGGTTTGGGCAGTGGCTGGGCGTTTATTTATAGTTATGTCCCAGATATCACCTTGTTTGCTCTTGGTTGCGTTGTTGGACTAGGTGCTTTGTACAGCTTACGACTTCCATCTGATAAATAATGCTATGACATTATGGTAAAAAATAGTATTCGTCCTGCGCCAGACTAAGGTAAAAATATAGCCCTAATCCTGGACAGGACTAAAGAGAAAAATACGACTTACAAAGTTTGTTTTTACCAATAAAACTTAACACTACAAATCTCAGTTTTGAATATGTTACTCTAAACAAAAAACGAAACAGACCCTTGATGAAATCTTCAATAACTTGGCGCCACCACTTTGCACGCATAGCATTTACGTTACTCGTAATGGTAGCTATGATCTGTTCTATGCTGTTATGGGTATCGCGTTGGGTAGTTCGTTCACCTAAGTTTGTTCCTCAGCGTCCTCAGCGTTGGGGAGTTTATACCACTCCAATAAAAACGAGTGAGTGCTTATTCCATTGCGCCTCAGTGGGAGAAGTAGTTGCTGCATCATGTGTCGTTAAAGGATTATTGCAAGAAAATCCAGACTTAACTATTACAATAACCACGGTCACTGCGACTGGAGCGCAACGCGTAAAGGGTATTTTTGGTGACAGCATTCAGCATGTTTATTTACCTTATGATACGCCTTGGACTATGCGTCGCTTGCTGCGTAAAGTTCAACCCAAACAGGTTTATATTACTGAAGTGGAACTGTGGCCTAACATGCTTGCAAGTTGCGCTTCATTAGCCATTCCAACTGTGCTCATTAATGCTCGAATGACAGTACGTTCAGCTCAAAGATATCAGAAAATTGGGTGTTTATTTACCCCGATGTTAAGTCAATTAACGCATGTGTGCGCTCAAGGAAAACGCGATTATGACCAGTATCTTGCACTTGGGTTGGCCCCTGATAAACTCACTTTAACCAACAATGTAAAGTTTGATCAGATAAGTGATGTCGCGATACCTACAATGATTGTGCGATTTAAGACCTCATTACAAGAGCAGTCCAAGAAAGTATTAATTGCTGGTTCGACTCATGCTACAGAAGAAACATTTTGGCTAGAGACCTATCAAAGACTCGTTAAATCCACACCTAACTTAGTTCTATTTATTGTTCCTAGACATCCAGAACGGTTCAGCAAGGTCGCGCAAGAAATAGAAAAAAGCGGCTTAGCATGGCAGAAATGGTCAACGTTGGAAGAAGCGAAGTCATCCAGCTTAGATCCTATTACTCAAGTCGTTTTGGTTGATGCTATGGGGGTTTTGACACCATTGTATAGTTTGGGCGATATTGCATTTGTTGGCGGGAGTTTGGTGGAGAAAGGCGGGCATAATGCACTTGAGCCAGCAAGTTTTGGCTTACCAGTGTTAATGGGCCCACATATTTTTAATAACCCTATTATTTGTCAAACGTTACAGGAAGTTGAAAATTTACACATTGTGGCGAATACTCAATCTGCGTTAACGTTATGTCAAAATTGGTTAGTACAGCCATTACTTGCTCAACAACAAGGAACAGCAGGACAAGAGGTGATCAAACGCAATCGTGGTGCATTAGATAAAACAGTGACTGTATTGAGCCAACTTAGCAAAGGATAGGAAACGTGGTAGAAAGCAAAGAGTACGTTGAACATGTGGAGCAAACGAGCGCCGAATCGTATGCTAAAGATACTCACAAAATCGTAATCATTACAGGTGGAGCTAGTGGCATAGGTTTAGGATTAGTGAAGCATTATCTGAGTAAAGGGTATGCAGTTGCCGTTTTTGATATTACGAGTAAAGAAGATTTAGCCGCCTCCCAAGACTCAGAGTTACAATCTATAATCAGTCATCCTCAAACACATTTTATTCACACTAATATGGCGAACAACATTTCTGTACAGAATGCGGTAAAGCAAGTACACAACATTTTAGGAGCGCCTAATATTGTGGTTAACTGTGCCGGTATTCTTCGCGCAGGTCCTTTCACATCTCTAACAGCAGATGATTTTACTACCTCGTATCAAGTGAATGTACTGGGTACTCGACACCTAGCAGCAGCTTGCCTACCTTTAATGTGCAAGGGGGATCGATTTGCCATGATTGCATCAATGGCGGGTACGGTCGGTATTTATGGTTATACCGCTTATGGCAGTTCGAAATTTGCTGTACTGGGCCTAGCTCAGTGTTTACGAGCGGAGTACGCGAGTACAGGTATTAGTATTTCAGTGATATGTCCGCCAGAGATCGACACGCCAATGGTAGCAGAAGAAATCAGAACGATGCATCCAGCTACTCGGACTTTAAAAGATTTTGCAGGAAGATTAACATTGGCTGAGGCATTGCCAGTGATAATAAAAGGAATCGGGCAAAGACGTTTTATGATTATTCCAGGTTGGCAGGCGAAAATGACGTTCTTGTTGAATCGTTTAACGCCAATCTGGCTGCAAAACCGCGTGATGGATTTTTTGATAAAACGGCAAAGTTAATCCATTTGTCACAGCGCTTAAAAGATTGTGACTGCTACAAAACTGTATTACTTTAAAGTGACAAATTTTTCTAAAGACTTTTTTGCAAAGCAGGCTCACGTACCGTTACATGCAGGCTGCATATTTTTGTGTGTTTGCAATATGTTGAAAGTATGGTGCTTTGCAGAGAATAAATTACAGATAACGCAAATAAAAAAAGGAGCAGCTAATTGCCACTCCTTTCATTGTACAAACATGTGTAAAGATAGTTTCGTTCTATTTAAACACCATGCTTTTATTTTTAGTCCTCAGCTTTAACTGGAAAACCTCTATCACGCATTAAAGCTTCTACTTTTGCATCACGACCACGGAAAGCACGATAAGCATCTGCTGGATCCATTGCGTTACGCACTGCGAAAAGATATTTCACTAAACGCTCACCGACTTCTTTGTCGTAGAAACCATCTGGTGCGTTAGCAAAGGCTTCAGCTGCATCTGAGGTGAGTACTTCGGCCCACATATAACCATAATATGCTGCCGCATAACCCTCACCAGAGAAAATGTGTTGAAAGTGTGTTGAACGGTGACGCATTGGGATTTGGCTTGGCATACCCATTGCTGTTAGAGTCTTGCGTTCAAACTCTTGAATATCTTCGATTTGTGAAGGATCTGTGGTGTGATATTTCAGATCCATAATCGCAGATGCCATATACTCCGTTGTTTTAAAGCCTTCATTAAACGTTGAGGCATTCTTGATTTTTTGGACTAACTCATCAGGAATACGCTCACCTGTTTCGTGATGCACTAAGAATTGATCGATGACCTCATCGGTTAATAACCAGCGCTCTAATAATTGCGACTGGAATTCAGTGTAATCACGGACACCTGAGTGCGACGAAGGATATTTCACATCGGCTGCTAGGAAATGTAACGCGTGACCGAATTCGTGGAAATATGTTTCTGCGTCATCAAATGAGATTAACGTCGTTTGTCCATCTGGCGCTTTTACAAAGTTTGAATTGTTCGCAGAAAGGACATTGGTTTCACCGTCATACGTGGTATAAGAGCGATAGTATGTTGCCCATGCACCTGAACGCTTACCTTGACGAGCAAACGGGTCTAAATACCACAATCCAACATTATCGCCGGTCGTTGCATCGGTAACTTCCCAAACATTCACATCTTTATGCCAAACTGGAACACTTCCAGCTGCAACGGGCGTAAATTTGAAATTAAATAAACGCTCTGCCACATAGAACATAGCATCACGTAATTTGTCAATTTGGAAATATTGCTTCACCTCATCAGAATCAAGGGCATATTTATCCTTACGGACTTTTTCCGCGTAATAACGATAATCCCATGGTGCGATTTTAATATCCGCACCTGCAGCATCTGCAATCGCTTGCATATCAGCGACTTCTTGTTCGACTCTAGCAAGTGCTGCAGGCCAGACTTTATCCATCAAATCCATAGCGTTCTGTGGGTTTTTCGCCATTCGGTCTTGTAAGCGCCAAGTCGCATAATTATCAAAACCCAGTAATTGCACGCGTTCGTGACGTAACTCCAAGGTTTCTTTGATGATGGCATTGTTGTCGAATTCATCACCATTGTTACCGCGTGAATAGTAATTCGTCCAGACGATTTCACGTAACTCACGGTTGTCAGAATACGTTAAGAATGGGTCCATTGATGAACGTGTGTTAGTGACGGCAAACAGACCTTCTTTACCACGTTCAGTTGCTGCAGCAGCTGCTGCATTGAGATAGGACTCAGGTAAACCGGCAGCTTGTTCTTTGGTAAAAAACGTTACGTAGTTTTCTTCATCGTTAAGAACATTGGCAGAGAATTTGGTTGATAACTCTGAAAGACGTTTATTGATTTCAGCAGTACGTTTTTTACCTGCTTCATCAAGCATGATCCCGCTTCTAATAAATCCTTCATAAGAAGATTTTACTATGCGTTGTTCCTCTAAGGTAAGCGTTGGGTATTCGTCACCTTCATATACAGCTTTGACGCGAGCAAACAGTTTTTCATTTTGAGAGATTTTTGAGCTAAAATCGGAGAGTTTCGGGCTTAATTCACGTTGAATAGCGCGGAATTCTGGACTAGACATATTAGATGCCCAAATACCCCAATAAGAAAATACATTACTAAGCTCTTTGCCCGCTCGCTCCATCGCTACAAAAGTATTCGCAAAAGTTGCCGGTTCAGGATTATTTGCAATAGCGTCCATCTCTGCTAATTCAACTTGGATGCCATATTCTACAGCAGGGATAATTAGATCTAGGTCCATTTTGTCAAAGGCAGGTACACCTTCATAAGGTCCTGTGAAATCTTGTAACAAAATGTTTTCTTTGACGATTGAATCATCAATTGCGCTTTTTGCTGCTGCAACCACGTCGCTTTGGGCGGCAGAAGTGGCAGGTGCTTTGGTATCACTACATCCACTTAATGCAATCACAATTGCTGCGCTAAGCGCCGTTAATAAAGGCTTTTTCATAATTTTTATATCCATCGTTGTTGTTTATATTCATGCTTAAACAGCACAAAACTGAATTCACATAAAATCTGTTTTTATTCACAACAATACATTAAAAAATTATAAGGGATTACGCAAATACAATTGTCTTATTGGCGTCAATGATTACTCGGTCTTCCAAGTGAAAACGCAACCCATTTGCTAATGCTGTTTTTTCACAGTCACGGCCTTTTCTGACCATATCTGTCGCTGAATCAGAATGTGATATACGCATGACTTGCTGTTCGATAATCGGACCTTCATCCAGATCACTGGTGACGTAGTGACAGGTTGCGCCGATTAGTTTTACCCCACGGTCATAGGCTTGTTGATAGGGTTTAGCACCAGCAAAAGAAGGTAAAAAGCTGTGGTGAATGTTGATGGCTTTGCCAGCCCATTTTTGACACATAGCTTCTGGTAAAATTTGCATAAATCGAGCAAGTACAACTGTATCTGCGGATAATTCAGATAAGATTGTTTCGATTTCGGTAAACGCATCAGCTTTGGGCTGGTTCTTAAAATCAACAAAGTAAAAAGGGACTTTATACCAAGCTGCAATATCTGCAATAGCTTGATGATTAGCAATAATACAAGGGATTTCACAAGCTAATTCACCTGTATGCCAACGGTGTAATAAGTCAGCTAAACAATGTGTTTCATGACTAGCAAGTAATGCTATTTTGGGTAAAGACGCAGGGTCAGAAATATGCCAGTCCATTTTAAACTTCTCGGCAATCGGCATGAATGCCGCAGTAAACGTTGCCATATCTAGCGTCATACTATCAGCTTGGATTTCATGACGCATAAAGAACCGTTGAGTCGTGAGATCTGTGTGATGATTCGCTTCTAAAATAGTTGCGCCATGTTGTGCTAAGAACTGTGATACCTGTGCGACTAGACCGATTTGGTCAGGACATTGAATGGTTAGACGAAATGAATGTTGCATAGTGAAATGATACTTCCTGTGAATAAAATAGAGATGATGAAGAACAACAAATAGTTTCTGCGTATCAGTCAAATCTGATATCTAGCGAGCATATCATGAATAATTTAGAAAATGGACTAATGAGCTCAACTGTTTTTATACTTCTTCAATGCATATTTTTCTGGACAAAATATATGTTTGGGTGGTTTGACCTTGCACAATATAACCAGTATTGATTTCATTTATTGAGGAAATGCTAGTAATTAGATAAAAATAAATCCTAATAAAAACAGGGAATTGTTCCGAAGAGAAATTAGATATTTATAGATATAAATATCTAGTTTGACGTGGTAGAACGAAAGTCGTATGAAATTTAAGCAGTGTTTGGTTGTATAATTTACACAAGTTGAAATTTGTACAGTAAGTGCAGTTCGACGGAGGTAATACATGGAATAAGTTTTCTCTATATATTCATGTTTACCCCCCCTCTATTAAACAAGGATACAAGGAAATAGTTATGTCTAGAATTGCATTAGTTACAGGTGGTACTCGCGGAATTGGTGAAGCAATCTGCATTAAGTTAAAAGAAAAAGGTTACACAGTCATAGCTAATTACGGTGGTAACGACCAGAAAGCTCAAGAATTTTCTGAGCGCACTGGGATTACAGCATGCAAATTTGACGTTTCTGATTTTACAGCGACGCAAACAGCGATTCAACAAATTGAAAATGACTTTGGTCCAGTTGATATTCTAGTGAATAACGCAGGTATTACTCGTGATGGTACGATGCACCGTATGTCGTTCGAACAATGGGATGCAGTTATTCAAACAAATTTAGCATCATGTTTTAATACATGTCGCGCTGTTATTGAAGGTATGCGTGAACGTGAATTTGGTCGCATCATTAATGTGGGTTCTGTAAACGGTCAAGCAGGGCAGTATGGTCAAGTTAACTATGCAGCTGCTAAATCTGGTATTCACGGTTTTACTAAAGCATTAGCTCAAGAAGGTGCTGGCAAGGGTATTACCGTCAATGCAATCGCACCAGGTTATGTGGACACAGATATGGTACGGGCGGTACCAGAAGAAGTTTTAGCTAAAATTATTCGTACAATTCCAGTGGGTCGACTAGGTCGCCCAGAAGATATTGCTAACAGTATTGCCTTTTTGGTAGATGATGAATCTGGTTTTATTACTGGTTCAACATTATCCATCAACGGTGGTCAACACATGTATTAAGACTTTGGCGAGTCTTGTTAGGGAGCGGCGTATGCTCTTGTTACAAGGACGTTATAAGGATATAGGTTTAGGCTAGATTCGACTCGACATTTGCTAACTCAGATGTAAGTTGTCTCTAGCCTTTCTCCTTTTAGAGCTATTATCTTTAGTGCTTTTCTAATGCTGTAAATACTTCTGGATGAGCAAAGCCATCAGCGACTAAACCTTCATCGAGTTGAAATGCTCTTATCGCTGCACGTGTCCCAGAGCCAATAATGCCATCAATGCCGTTAATCTTATAACCCAACTTTTGGAGTTTGCGCTGAAGTTTCTTCGCATCTGCAATACGAATTTTTGCGTTAGCTGGGAAAGGTACGACTAAACCAGGGGCATTATTAATTTGTTCTGCTAACTTACCTACCGCTATGGCATATGACTGAGAGTTGTTCCAACGCATAATAATATTGAAGTTTTGGTAGGCTAAAAATACAGGACCATTGTAACCAGAAGGTATAATCACTGCAGCTGGTAAATTGATATCAGGTAAGGCTTTACCATACACTGTCGTTACCCCTTGTTCGCGCCAGAATGATAAAGGATGGTGCTGTTTACGATCCGCTAGACTATAATCGAAACCTTCCGGTAGCTTAACTTCACGTCCCCAACGATAACCAGCTTGCCAGCCCAGTTGATGTAAAAAGTTGGCAGCAGATGCAAGTGCATCTCGTTCTGAATTAAATAAATCGATTTTATTGTCACCATCACCGTCTATTGCGTATTGCGCATAAGTGCTTGGCATGAATTGAGTATGCCCCATCGCGCCTGCCCAAGAACCTTTTAAGCTAGCTACAGGAAGTTGATTTGTTTGGATAATATCTAAAACGGTGAGGAGCTCTTTGGTAAAAAAAGACTTGCGGCGCGGTTCACAGGCTAAAGTTGTTAAAGCATCAATCGTTGGGATTTTACCTTTGTAATTCCCAAAATTAGTTTCTAAGCCCCAAAATGCCATTAAATATGGTCCAGGAACACCATAACGCTTGGTTAAATCACGTAAAAACTCTTTGTGCTCCTGATATTTTTCTTGGCCTTTGGTAATACGCCAATCATTGACTCGCTTCGTGTAGTAATCTTCAAATGTAGATAAAAACTCGGGTTGATTGCGGTCGAGTTGGACAACCCGTTGACGTTGTTTGGCCGAATCTAGAGTCTCTTTAAGTGTCTCTTCGGTGATACCTCGCTGGCTAGCTTGAGCGCGAAGTTCTGCTACACAGCTTGAGAATTCAGTAGTTTGTGCATTCCCTGTTGTACTAACAATTAATAGAGAGAGTATGAAAAAAAAGGCAGATGAAAAACGCATTGCTATCCTTGTTTGGGCAAATAAAACAATCTTATATTATCTTAGATGCCAAACAGTGCAAGGAGTTTCAATCGTATCTTTGCTTAGTCGTATTTGCGAATAAACTCAGTAATCAATGGGCGGATATGTTGGCGGAATTTAGAGCCACTAAATATACCATAATGACCCGCACCCATTTGAATGTGGTGCTTACGCATGTCCTTAGGAATCGCCGTACATATATTTTGTGCCGCTTCAGTTTGTTTTAAACCACAGATATCATCATCCGCGCCTTCGACGGTTAACAACGCTGTTTTATCAATTGCAGTAAAGTCTACGGGTTTACCTTGATAGGTAATTTTGCCGTTGACGAGTTCATTATTTTTGAAAATACGTTCAATAGTTTCTAGATAAAATTCGGCAGGAATATCTAAAACCGCCATATATTCATCATAAAACGCACGAAAACGATCGCTATCTTCTTTTTCTCCCACGAGAATATTTTGGAAGAAGTTCATATATTTCTTTGTATGCGTTTCTTGGTTCATGGAGATAAAACCGCCAAGTTGCATAAACCCTGGATAAACTTTACGACCCTGACCAGGGTAACCATAAGGCACTTCCATAATAGCAATATTCTCAAACCAACTCATAGGGCGCTCTTGGGCAAAATCATTTACTCGCGTGGGGTTTTGCGAGGGATCAATTGGTCCGGCCATTAACGTTAATGACTTAGGTGTCGCAGCGTCTTTGTTTTCAGCTAATACAGCTGTCGCGATTAATGCCTGCACTGTTGGCTGACAGATCGCAATCAAATGTGTGTCAGATCCTAAAAACTGCATAAATTCAATTAGGTAGGTGACATAGCTATCAAAAGAAAACGGACCTTCCGCAGCAGGGACTTCTCGCGCATCTGCCCAGTCAGTAATATACACTTCATGATCAGGTAATAAAGCTTCAACAGTGCCTTTTAATAGAGTTGCAAAGTGACCAGATAGCGGTGCGACTAGTAATACTTTTTGCTGATCCGTTTTACCCACTTTTTTAAAGTGAACCAGATCGCAAAAGGGTTTAGCTAAAACAGTTTCTTCTTTAACTAAATAAGTTTGTTCATCCGAGTGGACTTCTTCGATATTAAAGCCTAGCTTTTCGTAGCGACGCGTTAGACGCATCATTGTTTCCAATGTGGCGTTAGATACTCTTCCTGCCCAAGTATAGGCAAAAGGGTTTGTAGGATTGGTGGTTATATCATTGATTAGGCTAAAGCCTTCATGCATGAAATGCGCGCCGCGTGACAAAAAGTCATAGGCTTGATAATTATTCATAGAACTTCTCCCGATCTAAGACACACAAGGTGAATACAACTATATTGAGATAGAAAAAAACACTTCGTGTTACGCTCATAGGTGAGGAACAGCGAAGTGTTTATCAGGTCTTACTTATTTTGCAGCAGCAGTAACTTTACTTGAAAACTCTTCTGAAGAAGCTTTGATTAAATCAGTTGCTTGTTTCTGTGCAGTTGTAATCACTTCATAAGTTTCTTTAGCAGCATCTGTAACAGTTTCTTGTAAACCTTCAACATATGCTTTTTGCGTTTCAGCTAGGCTCATTACGTCTTTTTGTTGAGATGCAGTTTCAACAAAAGACATGCCGTTATTGAGTAAAGTAGAGAATAATGCATTTTGCTTTTCAGCAATGTCTTGCAAAGCAGACATATTTAAAGATGCTAATTCTGTTACTGGCTTCATTGACTCTTTAAGTTGTACGTTTAATTGATCAAACATAATATTTCTCCGTTTATTTAAAATTAGGTATTACTTCTTTGCTGTAGTTTTAGCTACAGGCGTATCATTCTTAGACGGTGCTACACGGGTCTGGGGTAGAGGTGTGTTTGCCGCATTTACTGGTACCGATTTTACTTTAGCTGTTTCCACTTTTTTAGGCGCTGTTTGAGCGCTCGTTTTGGTATCCGTTTTAGTTACTTTAGCAGTACTCTTAACTGTTGTAGTCGTCGCCTTTTTTGGTGTGGCTTTAGATACTACCGTTTCTGTTTTTTTTATATTAGGTTCGCTCGTAGCACTTTTGGTAGTCTTTTTAGCAACAGCCGGTTTCCCCTTTGGTGCTGCTTTTTTTTGCTCAGTCTTGGCGACGGGTTTAACTTTATTTACTTTTGGTTTAGCTGTTTTTGCAACTGGTTTTGCTGAAGCAGCAGTCTTCGGCATTTCCTTTGCGACATTTTGATTGCTTGGCATATCATTCAGTGATGTCTTTAAAACAGCAGTGTATTCATCACGCATGTCATTAATTTTGCTGTAAGTTTCTTTAGAAGCATGCGCTAAACGTTCTTTGACTGCTTCTGCATAAGCTGATTGTGCAGCAACAACACCTTTAACTTCGGTTTGTATGGTGAGCGATTCAACATATTTAAAACTGTCAGCCACAAATCCAGTAAAGAATTCAGTTTGTTGTTGTGAGAGTGACTCAAGCATTTTAGTGTTTAACGCAACCAAAGAACCCATAGGTTGTGATGACTTTTTAACTTGTTCTGTAAATTTACCAAACATGATGCTTTCCTTAAACAATTTTAACTCGGTTGCTGCACTGCAACATTTGTATGGTGTAACTATAGTGCATTGATTAAAGATTAGTCAAGATAAATTTGTTGCATCGCAACATAAACACCATATAAAAACCACAAGTTGTTGTAAATTATAAGTTTTTAAAATGGTGCGGTGCGCAAAAAAATGTTGAAATGACCAGGTTCAATAGGGAAATGCTAAAAATAAATTAGTTGAGGTGGCAATTCTTATATTTTTTACCACTACCACAGAAACAAGGCATATTTCTTTCAATTTTACATACACCACTGTCCGTCTGGATGACACCAGAGGTGTAGCGCCATTCGCCATTCTCTAAGATAAAATCGGAGGTTTCATGCATCATGTATAGTTGTTTATTGAAGCGATAATAGGCTTTGAAAGTGACTTGCTGCCCTTGAGCACTTACCACATCCAATGCCAACCACTCTGTTAGATCGGTATCTTGCGCTAAATCAATTAACGAAAGTTCACCTTGCTGTGCTTGTGCATAAGTATGTAGCACATAGGCAAAATTGCCGGTGGCATAAGCGGTAAAACGAGAACGCATAAGTGTTTCTGGCGACGGAGCATGCTTTTCCCTTTTGATAAAAGGGTAACAGCAAGACTCGTATGTTTGCTGACTACCGCAAGGACATTTATCAGCCATAGGTGGTTATTGACCTTTATCTTCGTCTTTCTTGCTTGTTTGCCAAGCTTGCATGTTCGTCTCCATCATTTTACTGAACATACCTAGAGGCGTACTGTTGACCATGGTTTTCATCATACCTTGCATTTGATCCTGTTGTTCCATAAAGGATACAAGTGACTGCTCTAAATATTGTCGCAGTACGGGTTGCATATCAGAGTCGTAAAAACGGATCAGCTGCTGTAACAATTTATCCGTGAGTAATGATTGGGCTTGATTGGTTTCTGATTCACTGATGATTTGTAACAAAACAGATTTTGTTATGACGTCTTTGGTTTTTGAATCGACTATCTCAAACTCAACACGCTCATTGATCATGCGCTTAATATCTTCAAGATTAATATAAACACTTTTGCTAGTATCGTATAAACGGCGGTTTGGGTATTTTTTTATGGATATCACTGAGTATTCCTTAATGGTCTATTTTTAGACTACTTGAAGGAGATACTCAGGTCAAAAGAAAAATGGTGCAGTGCAATACCTTATAAACGTTTCAACACATACTGTCCTGGCGCTGCGTATAAACTTGGGTAATTAGGATGATTTCCTGGTGTATGTGATGCTGTGGTTTTACCCGATTTAGGGGCTAACCAAGCATGCCAGTCTCCCCACCAACTACCCTCGTGCTGTTTGGCACCAGAGAACCATGCCTCAGCATCAGTACCTAATTCGTTATTGATCCAGTGCGGGTATTTACCCCCTTCGATAGGATTTATAACACCTGCCAAATGGCCTGATCCGGCTAAAACAAATCGTACATCATTGCCGACATATTGCATGCTTTGGTAAGCAGATTGCCATAGTACAATATGGTCTGCGATGGTTGCTAGTGAATATACGGGCACATCAATATTGGATAAATCAATTGGTACATCATCAATAACAAATGCCCCAGGTGTTTTCAGTTTATTGTCCCAATACGTTGTGCGCAAATATTGTTTATAGCAAGCAGCTGTAATATTGGTTGAGTCTGAATTCCAATATAAAATATCAAACGGTGCTGGATCTTTACCTTGCAGATAGTTTTTGATGAAAAAGGACCAAAAAAGGCTATTTTCTCTTAATAAGCTGAACGATAGGCCTAAAATCCGTCCATCAAAAATCCCTTTGACTTCGGCATTTTGTTCTAGCATTTTTAACATATCTTCAGTGAGATAATTACCAATTTCGCCTGGTTCAGCAAAATCTAATAAGGTAGTGAATAAGGTAAGGGAACCAATACGTGTATCGCCTTGAGCACGTAGGTAAGCGGTTGTTACACTACTAAGTGTACCGCCCACACAAAAACCAGTTAAGTTGACTTGTTTGGCTTTCGTGATTTCACAAACAACATCTAAAGCCTTTATTGGTCCTAGTTTCATATAGTCAGTGAAATCTTTTTCTGATAATTCAGCATCTGGGTTGACCCATGAAATCATAAAGACTTCATGGCCCGCTTCAAGTAATGCTTTGACCATCGATTTCTTTTCGTCAAGATCCAACACATAGTATTTGTTGATGAACGGTGGTGTGAATAATAGTGGGTTGGCAAATGTTTTAGCTGTTTTTGGAACATAATGAATGAGTTCCATTATTTCATTTTGATAAACAACCTCTCCAGGTGTATTAGCTAAGTTTTCGCCTACAGTGAAAGCGTCCGAGTCAGTTTGACTGATTTTTAAAGCCTCAATCGGACTTTTTTCTAGGTCAGACATGAAGTTTTGCATGCCTTTAATAATACTTTCACCATTAGTTTTAAGCAGTTCCTCACACACTTCTGGATTGGTTAACACATAGTTTGTTGGTGATACAGAGTTAATATATTGACGGGTATAAAATTTGATTTGATCAGCCGTTTTCGCATCTTTAAATGACATGGCATCGACCACACTTTCAAGCATTTGTGAATTTAACAAGTAAGATTGTTTCATATAAGAAAATACGGGGTTTTCTGACCATTCATCATGCTTGAAGCGATGATCACCACGCTGTTCATTAACAACTGGGGTAAACTTTTCCCCCATCATGGCTTTACTTGCTTCTTGCCAGAGTGAGGTTTGTTGTTCCATGAAATGCATCTGAGATTGTAGGAGCTTCTGAGAGTCGATTTCCACATCATCTGACATGAGAGATAGAAGTTTATTCGGGTCAAACATAGCTGCAATATTGTCTTCTGGCGAGCCTTGATTACCTTGTTTACACAATGCATCCTGTACCATTGCATTAAAAATATTTGCATATTTATTGATATTTTCGATGATTTTTTCTTGTTCGTTTTTATCCATAGTTCTGCTTTACCCGATTATTGTGGTTATTAAATATACTAGAGTTACACGTTATAAATGTCTATGAGACCAAGACTAGAGTGTTATGTGTTTGCTCTGAATATCTTTTTCTGGAGTCCTATGTGCTACAATTATTTGGTGTATGTTGTGTATTTAATCGGTAAAAAATTCGGCCATGGAGTGTTATGAGTAAATTTTGGGGGTGGTGTAAGAGACATTTTTGGTCATTTAGTATCGTGTGCTTAACCATACTCTTGGCATATTTGTTTTATTTGGATGCGCAAATAAAACCTCACTTTTCTGGGAATAAATGGCAGGTACCGGCACAAATTTTTGCTCGCCCCCTAACACTGTCTTTGAAACAAGAAATCTCTGCTAAAGAAGTCGTCGATGAACTCAAGTTACTGGGCTATCGCAAAGTGTCTAACGTATCATCAGTGGGTGAGTATGCGATTACTAAAGATACTTTGCGAGTTTTTCGACGAGCTTTTCATTTTCCAGATGGATTTCTATCTGCATCCGAATTAACGATTCGTTGGCGCAATAAACGGATCATGGAATTAACACGAGAGCAGGTAAAAACTACTGAAATTCGGCTTGAACCGTGGTTGGTAACTCGCATGTCTTCCGGCAGTAGGGAAGATCGTATGTTAGTGAAAAAAGCAGATTTACCCCCATTGCTAATCGATGCTTTGGTTCTGGTTGAGGACCGTAATTTCTATTCCCATTGGGGGGTTAATCCTTTAGCCATCATACGTGCCTTATTAGCTAATATTTCTGCTGGTAAAAAAGTGCAAGGCGGTAGCACTCTAACTCAACAGCTTGTGAAAAACCTTTATCTGACCCGAGAACAGTCTTACGTACGAAAAATAAAAGAGGCATTAATGTCGCTAGTGATTGATGCTCGCTATAGTAAAAACGAGATTATTCTCGCTTACTTGAATGAGGTTTTTGTGGGGCAAAATGGTGGGAAGGCTGTCCACGGTTTTGGCTTAGGCAGTCATTTTTACTTTGATCGCCCACTTAATGAGTTAAACCTCCCAGAAATCGCTACGCTAGTTGGAATGCTCAAAGGTCCTTCTTACTATAACCCACGTCGTCATCCAGAGCGGGCAAAAAACCGTCGTGATTTGGTTTTACGGATTTTGTTTGAAGCAGATAAAATTGGTAAAAATGAGTATTTATCAGCTATAGAAGCTCCTATAACAGTTGCTGCTGGAGCGAGTTTAGCAAGTGGTCAGCACCCTGCATTTATGGAGCAAGTACGCCGAGAATTAAAAACCGTTTTGGTTGAACCCGAATTGCGTGAATCTGGCATAAAAGTATTTACTACTCTTGATATCAATGCTCAACGACGTGCTGAAAAGGCTGTAACTACACGGACTGAATCAATTGTAAAGGCGAGAAAGTTACCGAATTTACAAGCTGCAATGGTCGTCACAGAGCAACGCACTGGAGAAGTTCGCGTTATTGTAGGGGATAAAAATCCACAACAACAAGGCTTCAATCGTGCTCTAGATATCAAACGTTCGATTGGTTCTTTGATAAAACCTGCAATTTATTTGAGGGCTTTAGCGCAACCTGAACACTACCATTTGGCTAGTATAATCACAGATGAACCTGTTGTACTGGAAGATGAACAGGGTCAAGTTTGGCGACCACAAAATGCTGATAAACAGACTCGTGGTACGGTATCTATATTGGAGGCCATTACTCAGTCTTATAATTTGCCAGCTGTACGCATAGCGCTAGATAATGGCTTACCTGCTTTACTCGATACTTTAGCTGATCTTGGTGTCGAAGAGATGGTACCTGAATTACCAGCAATCACCTTAGGAGCGGTTAACTTAGCCCCCATTAGTGTGAATCAGATGTATCAAACACTCGCTAATAATGGCGAGTATCGACCATTGCATACCGTATCAGCCGTGTTGTCGACAAATAACCAACTGCTCTGGCAGCATGGGGCATTCAGGCAACAACGCGTGCCAGAGAATGTGACATATTTACTCAACTACGCGTTACATAAAGTCACTAAAGAAGGAACTGCTAAGCGTCTTGGGCAGTATTTTCCAAACATTAATATGGCAGGTAAGACGGGCACAACTAATGATTACAGAGATAGTTGGTTTGCAGGTTTTGACCGCAACTTAGTTGTTACAATATGGATGGGTGACGATGAGAATCAACAAACTGGGTTATCGGGAAGTAGTGGGGCCTTGAATATTTTTATCGACTGGCAAAAAGAAATGTCGCCTAAATCCTTGGCGCAAAGGTTTCCAACAGGGCTTGATATTGCTCATTTTGAGATAGGCACAGGTATCCGCATGCAACCTGGTTGCCCAAATAGTCTTTCCGTACCAGCGATTATTTCAGCACTACCGCAACAAGCTAAAACCTGTGCAGGAAAAATCGCACCGGTGACTCAACCTAAGGCCACACCTGCCAAGAAAAAACCCTGGTGGTTACGAATTTTTAGCTAAGTATTTGAATTACGTAAATAGGTTTACTTAGCAATTAGCTATTTATCCTTTTACTTCACTTTTGCAAGACGTTGATTAATAAATTTTTGAAAGTTTTCATTTTGTCTGCAGTGTAATGCTTGAATAGTAAATTGACTGATGACAGCTAAGGTTTGATTTAAAGTAGATGAGCAGTCGATATCAATTTTCGATTTTTGGAGTATCTTTTGTGTTCTCTCTGCATCAGTCAAAGGTGCTGGACCTGCAATCAATTCTGGAGATATAACAGAACGAGCATACTTTTTAGCGGATAATTGGGCGCTCTGTTCAAGTTTATCGATTTGTATTGCATGTAAAACTGCCTCGGTTTCGCTAGGCAAGCCTGAAAATAAAGAATCCGTTCCTTGTGCTTTTTCGATAATAAAACCAATATCTCCCTTAGGTTTCAGTAGTTGTTCTTTGGTTTGAGCTTCCAACTCACTTATATCAAAAGTGGGTATAGCGCTTTCCAGAGGTAGTGTGGCAGTTGGTATTTGTGATATCGAATGCTCTTCTGGGATAGTTTGGGTTTCTGCAAGGGGAGGACTTACTTTTGTCTGCTGAACTAGATTGGTTTTTTCCGACGACTCCGTTTTAAAATTTTTACTTTCAATATCATAAGCAGACAGTTCTTCAGGTTCTCGTATTGTGTTTGATTCTGGCGCAATAGAGGTTGCTTCAGTCGTTGAGAGTGTCTCCTTTGTTAATGGGGGAAATATCATTTGGGCTTGAATAACCGACGGTTTGGAGTTTTGCGGCGCTTTAAATTGAGTAAAATGCACTAGCGCCCCAATCAGAAGCATATGTAGAGTTGCGGACACAACAATGCCTAAACCAATATTTATTTGTCGTACAGGCTCTATAGGTGATAAGGGGCTGTGTTGAGTGTCTATTTTCATGCTCTCTATGATATGGTTTTTATGGAATAGTTCCTTGTTCTTTTGATAAGAAACATTAGAGATTCCTCAATATATTCTAAAAATCAATAAGCAATATATTTCACAGTGATATTGCACTTATTTCGTGCAATAGACTTTGTTATGAAATGAAGTAGTGCATAAAAGAATATGTTTAAATATTAAATTTTTATCCAAGTGATTGTTTTTAATAAGATAATCTGATTTGGCACAACCTTTGAAAGGAAGTAAGGGAATCAGAATTATAAACTCATGGAGAAATCATATGAAATTAATCACAGCTATCATAAAGCCATTCAAGCTTGATGATGTCCGAGAAGCCATCTCAGAAACAGGGGTAGATGGTCTGACCGTTACCGAAGTAAAAGGTTTTGGTCGCCAAAAAGGGCATACCGAGTTATACCGAGGTGCTGAATATCAGGTAGATTTTTTACCAAAAGTTAAGCTAGAGATTGCAGTTAATGACGATCAAGTTGATCGTTTGGTTGAAGTCATTACTGACTCAGCTAAAACTGGCAAGATTGGAGATGGCAAAGTCTTTGTCTATGATTTAGAGCGTGCCGTACGAATTCGTACTGGTGAAGCTGATAACGAAGCTTTATAAGGAATAATATAATGGAAACGACTTTTGAATTGGCTTATGCCTTAGATACATTTTATTTTTTAATCTGCGGTGCGTTAGTTATGTGGATGGCTGCGGGGTTCGCAATGCTAGAAGCAGGTTTAGTACGCGCCAAAAATACCACTGAGATCTTAACCAAAAATGTCGCGCTTTATGCGATTGCTTGTACGATGTTCATGATTTGCGGTTACAGTATTATGTACGGTGGTGGTGAATTTACCACTTTCTTGAGCGGTATTACTGGTGATGGCGCAACAGGTGTTGCCGAAGACCCGGCGACTTATGCTCCTTCAGCCGATTTTTTCTTCCAAGTCGTATTTGTAGCTACGGCAATGTCAATTGTCTCTGGCGCAGTTGCTGAGCGAATGAAACTGTGGGCATTCTTAGCGTTTACAGTTGTCATGACTGGTTTCATCTATCCAATGGAAGGATCTTGGACTTGGGGTGGTGCAGATGTATTTGGCATGTACAATCTTGGTGACTTAGGGTTTTCAGATTTTGCCGGTTCAGGTATTGTTCATATGGCGGGTGCTGCAGCAGCTTTATCAGGTGTTTTATTCCTAGGTGCCCGTAAAGGTAAATATGGTAAAGACGGTCGTGTTAATGCGATTCCTGGCTGTAACTTACCACTTGCTACACTAGGTACATTTATCTTATGGATGGGGTGGTTTGGTTTCAACGGTGGTTCTGTGTTAGCAACTGCGTCAGTAGAAAGCGCTAACTCAGTAGCGGTAGTTTTCATGAATACTAATGCAGCTGCAGCTGGTGGTTTAATTGCAGCTTTATTAATCGCTCGTGCCCTGTTTGGTAAAGCAGATTTAACGATGGCTTTAAACGGTGCTCTAGCAGGTCTAGTTGCAATCACTGCAGAACCTTCAACGCCAACACCATTACAAGCAACATTGTTTGGTGCGATGGGTGGTGCATTAGTGGTATTGAGTATCATTGCATTAGACAAATTAAAACTAGATGACCCAGTAGGCGCTATTTCTGTCCACGGTGTTGTTGGTTTACTCGGTTTACTATTAGTACCAGTCACTAACTCTGATGTGGCATTCTCTGGTCAAATAGTAGGTGCGTTAACTATTTTTGGTTGGACTTTTGTAGCGAGTTCGATTGTCTGGGTCATTCTTAAGAGCACAATGGGTATTCGTATTAGTGAAGAAGAAGAGTACGAAGGGGCTGACGTGGCTGAATGTGGTTTAGAAGCATATCCATACTTTACATCTACTAAGTAGACCCTTTAACCGGAACTAACAATAATAACAAGGACATATTAAAGATTATAAGGACCCAAAAAGAACAACAAGGACAATATATCTTTAATACATATAACATTTTCTAAAGTGTGTTCACCCCTCCTCGGAGGGGTTTTTTTATGCAACAGATTTACTTATAAGTGTTTAATGACTTTAGCTGGATTACCCGCTATCACNAGATTATCACCAAAACTTTTGGTCACCACAGCCCCTGCACCTACTACGACATTATTACCTAAACTCACACCTGGTAAAATTATCGCACCACCACCAACCCAACAGTCGTTTCCAAGAATAATGGGAGCTGCACTTTCAAGGCCTGACCGACGCTCACTGGGATCAAACGGGTGATGGGCGGTGAGTAAAGAAACATTCGGAGCTAGCATACAGTCATTGCCTATCTTGACCTCNGCNCAGTCCAAAATAGTGCAAGAAAAATTGGCATAAAAGTTTTCACCAACATGAATGTTGTAGCCATAATCACAGCAAAAAGTATTTTCTACGTATAGTCGTTTACCTGTACTGCCGAAAAAACTTCGTAAAAGAGAGGCTCTTTGCTTCACAGATTGTTCTGGGATAGCTGCCAATTCGCGTAAAACTGTACGTGCGCGCATACGTTCAGCAACTAGTATTTTATCGCTCGCAAAATAAGGTAAACCTTGTACCATTTTTTCTTTTTCAGTCATCTGTTTTACTCATCTGCTGGTCTGAGTCTAGTTATCTATCAAGACTTATGTGATGATAGGGTTTGCTGGGGAGAGTAGCAGGTACTCTCAGGAAAAACTATTAAAGAGAGTACATCATGTCTCAATCTAATTCGGAAAATACACCTGAAAATATGCAGGCCTTTTTGCAAAGTGGTACGGTCAAACCCGCTCCACAAGCTCAACCTAAAAACCCTCTACACGGACTAACCTTACAAACTATTTTGACGAAACTCGTCGAGCATTATGGTTGGGAAGATTTGGCAATAATGATTAGAATAAATTGCTTTAAGAGCAATCCTTCGATTAAATCTTCTTTGAAGTTTTTACGTAAAACAGAGTGGGCTAGAAAAAAAGTTGAGCTTTTGTATCTCGACACATTTTAAACAGGTCTTGTACTAAAAGTGCGAACGAAAAACTTAGAGTACTTAGTCATAAATGAAAATAACCAAGTACTCGATTAAATGTACCATGTGCTCGCAGTTTAGAAGGCAACTTACATGCCGTTTTCTTTTAAAACAATTAGGTAAATATTATTATGGAACACTCTTTAAGTATAATTAGAAAAACGATAAATACGCTTAAACGTATGCCAAAAACTCCATTATTGATAACTGCTGTATGGCTTAGCTCTGTTGCACACCCTGCTTTTGCTTATGATAGAGTTACAGGCCATAGTTTTGCTAGTCGCTCGGAAGTTATTGCCCGTTCAGGGATGGCCGCTACCAGCCAACCTTTGGCTACGCAAGTGGCGCTGGATATCTTAAAGTCTGGCGGTAATGCGATTGATGCTGCTATTGCTGCCAATGCTATGTTAGGTCTCGTTGAGCCAACGGGTTGCGGTATTGGGGGAGATTTATATGCGATTATCTGGGATGCTAAAACCAAAAAATTACATGGTCTAAATGCTTCTGGCCGCTCTCCTCAATCTTTAACCATGGATTATTTTACTGAGAATGATATTTCGGAAATTCCCAAATTTGGTGCTTTACCTGTATCTGTTCCTGGAGCAGTAGATGGTTGGTTTGAGATGCATAAAAAATTTGGTTCAAAACCTATGACAGAGATTCTAGCTCCTGCGATCCAATATGCTCGAGAAGGTTTTCCAGTTACCGAATTAATAGCATATTACTTAGATCGTTCAGTTGCACGGATCGGCCAATATGACGGGTTTAAAGAAACATACATGCCAAATGGCAGAACTCCACGTAAAGGTGAAATATTTAAAAATCCATATCTAGCTTCTACATACGAAAAAATTGCTAAGGGTGGCCGTGATGCATTTTATAAAGGAGATATTGCACATACAATTGATGCCTATATAAAAGAACAAGGCGGTTTTTTATCTTATGCTGACTTGGCTTCGCACACATCGACTTGGGTAGAACCTGTTGCTACTAACTATCGTGGTTATGATGTGTGGGAATTACCACCTAATAGTCAAGGGATAGCTGCTTTACAAATTCTGAATATTATGGAGCGCTATGATGTTGGAAAAATGGGTTTTGGTTCGCCAGAATATGTGCACACATTTGTTGAAGCAAAAAAGCTCGCTTTTGCCGACCGTGCTAAGTTCTATGCTGACATGGACTTTAATGACATCCCTGTAGATACTCTTATTTCAAAGCAATATGCAGCAGAGCGTCAAGCCCTAATTGACGATGATAAGGCTGCCAAGCGTGTTGATGCAGGTTTGAATGAGGGGGATACAATCTATCTTACTACAGCGGATAAAGACGGTAACATGGTGTCTCTCATTCAAAGTAATTTCCGTGGTATGGGGTCTGGTATGACACCGACACGTCTTGGGTTTGTCTTGCAAAATCGCGGAGAGCTGTTTGCTTTAGATCCTCAGCATTTTAATGCTTATGCACCTAATAAACGCCCTTTCCAAACAATAATACCGGCGTTTGTTACCCGTAATAACCAACCTTACATGAGTTTTGGTGTCATGGGAGGCGGGGCCCAGCCACAGATGCATGCTCAAGTGGTCATGAACATGATTGATTTTGGGATGAATCTCCAAGAAGCTGGAGATGCCCCACGGATTTTGCATTCGGGCTCATCTAGTCCGACTGGTTACGAAATGCTGGACGGTGGTTACATCAGTTTAGAATCTGGCTTTAGCCAAGCAACTCGGCGTACATTATTACAAAAAGGGCATGTGTTAAGAGATGTCTCTGGTGCGTTTGGTGGATACCAAGCTATTAAATATGACGCGACTAATAAGGTGTATTATGGCGCCTCTGAGTCACGTAAAGATGGACATGCAGCAGGATATTAAAATTAATATTTGCTATAGTTACGAAATGATAAGAAGGTAACTTTTATTCAAATGATAGGCCTAGGAAATAATTGATTATGTCGCAACCACAAAAAGGTATTTGCGCAGAGCCTAACTTACATGCCCAGTATTTAATGTACAACGTATTGGATGATGATAGTCAAGCGCTGCGAGCTAAATTGGCCCGAGTCCTCGATATTTTTGCATACTTTGATGATGAGCATTATGAGGCAATGGTGTCTGGAGTTATTGCCATTGGGTCGGATTATTTTTCAGAGATTTACCCAGGTCTTCGACCTCTGGAATTAAGCCCTTTCCCAGATATGCAATCGGGGGATCGTTGTGCTCCTTCTCAGACTTCTGATATTTTCATACAAATCCGTGCAGACCGTCTAGATATCGTTCATGCTATCGCTACTGAGATAAATGAATTACTGCACTTGCATGTTGAGTTAGTTGATGATTTGAAAGGCTTTCGTTACCTTGATGGACGAGATTTAAACGGTTTTGTCGAAACTGACGATAACCCGCGAGGCCCGCAAAAATTAGTAGCCGCTGTCATCGGTGACAGCGATCCTGATTTTGTGGGGGGAAGTTACATTCACATTCAAAAGTATCGCCATGATTTGCGTCGTTGGTCTCTTTTATCAGAACGTCAACAGGAACAAGTTATCGGTCGTACAAAGGCACACAATCTTCCTAGTGCACTAGCAAATGCAAGTTCTCACTATATTCGTACACGCAATGCTGACGATGGGTTCCATGATAACCATAACCAGATGGTTAGACAGTCCATGCCTTATGCAAATATCCAGGTACAAGGTTTGTTTCAAGTTACATGCAGTGCTTCTATTAAGCCCTTTAAGTCGATGTTACATTCTATGATTTTTGGTGGGCCTGATGGTGAGTATGACGCGTGGTTGGATTATACTAATGCCGAAACTGGTGGGGCTTATTTTGCACCATCTATTCAGTTCCTTCGTGAGCGTGCCAAAGATTGAACACTTTTTTTCATCGTTTGTCGAAATTAAAATTATGAGGCACGATTACACTGAGAAGAAGTGAAAAGATGGACGACTTTGAAAAGTGTGAAACTCGCTTTCTCTAACAGCACCTCGGTGCAGGTTTAATGCACCGAGAGGTTGTATTCTCAATCCATTGTTAGCTTAAATGAGCTACTTCAGCAAAGACCTTATCTGCAGCTGCAAGCGTAGCTTCAATAATTTCAGCAGTATGGGCTTTAGATACAAAACCCGCTTCAAAAATCGCTGGAGCAAGATAAACACCAGCTTCTAACATGCCATGATAAAATGCTTTAAATTGTTCGTTATTACACGAAATTGCTTGCTGGTAATTCGTCACTTTTTCGGCATCAGTAAAAAAGATACCAAACATAGACCCTGCGACATTATAAGTCATTGGAATACCATGTTTATGTGCCAGTTTGGTTAGTCCTTCTGCAAGTGCTTGGGTGTTACTAAAGATACTAGTATATAAGTCAGGTTCCTCTAGTTGATTTAGTGCAGCTAGACCTGCAGCCATAGCAACTGGGTTACCAGAGAGTGTACCTGCTTGATAAATCGGACCGGTAGGAGCTATGTGAGTAATAATTTTAGCTTTACCGCCAAAACACCCCACAGGCATACCGCCACCGATGACTTTTCCTAAGCAGGTTAAATCTGGTTCGACACCAAAACGTTCTTGAGCACCACCACGAGAAACTCGGAAACCAGTCATAACTTCGTCAAAGATAAGCACAGCACCATACTCATCACATACTTCTCGCAACCCTTCAAGAAACCCTGGGACCGGAGGAATACAGTTCATGTTACCCGCTACAGGTTCAACAATGATACAAGAGATATCGTCAGGACATTCAACGAATGCTTGCTTGACACTGTCTAGATTATTGAACTCTACAGTGATCGTGTGTTTAGCAAAATCATCAGGTACACCAGGAGAGGACGGAACACCCAAAGTCAATGCACCTGAACCTGCTTTTACTAAAAGAGAATCAGCATGGCCGTGATAACACCCTTCAAATTTTAAGATTTTATTGCGTGAAGTGTAACCACGTGCGAGACGAATAGCCGACATGGTTGCCTCGGTACCCGAGTTCACCATTCTGACCATTTCCATCGAAGGGACTAGTTTGCTGACTTTTTCAGCCATGTGAATTTCTGCTTCGGTAGGAGCTCCAAAACTCAAGCCTTCATAGCTAGCGGTAATAACTGCATCGCGGATTTTTTCGTTATTATGGCCAAGTACCATTGGGCCCCATGATTGAATGTAATCAATGTAGCGATGACCATCTGCATCCCAAATATATGGGCCATCTGCTTTTGTGATAAAGCGTGGTGTGCCGCCTACCGCTTTAAATGCTCTTACTGGAGAGTTCACGCCACCTGGGATCGTCTTTTGTGCGCGGGCGAATAATTCTTCTGATTTAGTCATTTTATTGCTTACTCTTAAATATTTTTATTAGTGTGCCACAAAACTGGCTTTTCGTGTTTGTGGAGAATATCTGAAACACCTAAAGTTAGTGCAAATAAAGCCATCCTAACCAATACACCATTATCCGTCTGCCGAAAAATAGCTAAGTTAGGGTGGGTGTTTAAATCATTATCAAGCTCATTCGCTTCAGCACGAGAATCACGTGGGAGAGGATGCATAATCACGGTTTTTGATTGAAAGTGTTTGGTGTAAATCTGTTGGTCTAGACGGAATTTGCCACGATACTTATCGGCTTCATCTTGGTTAGCAAAACGTTCTTCTTGAACACGAGTTTGATAACAAATATCCGCATCTAAGCTCCCTTCCAACTGATCGGTAATCGTGACTTTGTGCCCAGCACTAGCGATTACATCTAAGACTGTTTGTGGCATAGCTAGGGCCGCCGGTGCAACCAAGGTAAAGTGAATGTTTTTAAATAAACTTAACAGCTTAGCCAGAGAGTGTACTGTACGACCATATTTAAGGTCTCCAATCATGGCAATATGTAGACCATCGATAGATTGTCCGTGGGCTAAACATTCTTTTTCAATAGTGAAGAGATCTAACAAGGCTTGAGTAGGGTGCTCATTTGCACCGTCGCCGCCATTAATCACCGGAACTCGACTACCGCTGGCAAATTCAGCAACAGAACCCGCATCAGGGTGGCGCATAGCGACAATATCGGAATAACCACTGAGTACTCGGGCCGTATCATATAATGACTCGCCTTTGGCCAATGCAGAGTTGCTCATACCTGTAGTTTCGCGAACTTCACCACCGAGTAAGTTAAATGCGGTACCAAAACTCACTCGGGTTCGTGTACTTGGTTCAAAGAACAAATTGCCTAAAATCGCACCGCGTAATACTTCAGTACGTTTTTGACGCAAAGCATAAGGTTGCATTTGATTGGCAACTGCAAATACTTCTTCAATAGCGTCACGGTTGAATTGATTCACCGATAATATGTGTTGGCCAGTAAATTGGGCAGTCATAAGAAATGTGGATCTCTACTCAGGAGTTATTTTGAGATTATATCAAAAAAAACAGTTTAAAGACTAATTTACTCTGTTAACTGTAAGGCTAAAATTGCTTGGAATTTTTTACAACAAACACTAGCAAATGTCTTTTGTGCAGCTAGGTTCATTGGGGAGGATAAGCCAAGTAAGCTTTTCATATGAAAATCACTTTTGAGTAAATTATAAAAATCGACACTTAAAGTGTGCGTCGTTCCTATATCTAATTGCGGATATGTTTGTCTAATACACACCGAAACGAAATCGGTTGCTTGTTGTGGGCCAGTTTCATAAAACATTTCAGCTACTTCGGGGTGTGTTTTTGCTTCGGCAATCACTACGTTGTACATGTCGATAACTAATTGGTCATGCATCAAAGCGATGAAGTGTTCTGCAATTTGTCGTAATTTTTCCGATAATGTGATGGACGACTCAAGTAGGGCCTGATCATTCAATTGATATTGCGCACATTTTTCATTGATTACCGCTTCAAATAAAACGGCTTTATTTTTGAAATGTGAATAAACAGTTTGCTTTGAAACATCTGAAGCTTTTGCCACAAGATCCATTGAGGTGTTTGTAAAACCTTGTCGCAAAAATAACTGCGATGCTTGTTCTAAGATTTGTTTTCTTTTTTGCAGACTTTTTGGCCGGCCAGCAATACCCGCAGGCCCGTTATCTGAATTAACATCATTAAGGCTGTTATTATCTTTCATTTTGAGCTGATAGGTTTTGATATCAGGCCCCCTCTACATAAACGCACAAGCAACGAATTATGTTTATTTAATAATCATACTAGACAGTCTAGTAATTCCATATTAGCATTAGTCAACAATTTGTACATCTAATTTTTGGAACATACATGGCAGGTAAAACGTCACATGATGAAACAAATACAACGGTCACAAGCAATCCTAGTAACTCGCCAATAACTTTGTTTGGGTTAGTGGCTGTTGGTTTGTTGGGCTTAGTTGTCTTAATGATGTTTTCTGGTAGTGGTGCTGCCAAACAGGATGCGGAGCTAGTGGTTGAACAGCCAGTATTGGTTTTTCCCATTGCTTATCAATCACAGTATGCCAAACCTTATCGAGCGAGTGGTAAAGTAGAATCAAATCAACAAGCATTAGTAGGCTTCGAAAATAGTGGCAAAGTTGCGCAAATCTTCGTAGAAGACGGTGCTGAAATAATTGCAGGGCAAGTTTTAGCTATCTTAGATACCCAGCGCTTGAAAGCACAACTAAATGAGCTAATTGCTGCCCGAAGTTTGGTTGAAGCAGAAGTGCGTTTAGCCCAAAATACCAAAGATCGTATTGTGGATTTAGCTACCCGGGAACTAGATTCAGTTCAGCGTTTAGATGAAGTATCAGAAAATTTAAACATTACCCAAGCGCGTCTCACACAAATTAATGCACAGATTGCTTCATTGCGTTTGGAAATGGAAAAGTCCACTATTAGTGCTAGTGCTAACGGCAGCATCATAAAGCGCATGGTTGACCCTGGAGCCGTTGTAGCTGTGGGTCAGCCAATTTTTGAAATCGCATCAACGACGGCATTACAAGCCCGTATTCCACTTCCTCCACATGTCGCTAAAACTTTAAGTCAAGACGATGGTATCTCTTTAAATATTGGTAATAACTCTTTAAATAGTCAACTCAGCTCTTTGGGAAGCCAGCGAAATCTTCGAACTCGCACCCTCGACGCTCTATTCAACTTACCTGCAAATGCCGATATATTGGTCGGCGATTTGGTCACAGCGAACCTAACTGTCGTTGAACAACAAACCGGTGCATGGATCCCTGTTTCAGCTCTTGCTAGTGGAGTTCGTGGTATGTGGACAGTCCTTGTCGCTCAACAAATCGGTCAAACATTATTAGAAAGTCGAACGGTCGAGATTATTTATACCGATGGTGAAATGGCATATGTTAGCGGTGCGATCGCAGATAATGAACTAGTCGTTTTAGCGGGAACTCACCGCTTTATTGCAGGACAAAAAGTGCGTGCAGATTTGTATTCAAAAGTGCCATAAGAGGAATTTTAGATGTCTGATATAGATAAAAAATACCCATGGTATACAATTTTTGTTAGAAGTGGGCACTTACTCTCTTTAGCTATTATTATCATTATGGTGGCAGGGCTTTCTGCAATAAATAACTTACCAAGGTTAGAAGATCCGCGTATTGACTTACGTTATACCTTAGTCCTGACTTTTTTTCCTGGGGCGTCAGCAGAACGAGTTGAAGCTTTAGTATCTGATGTATTAGAAGATGAATTACGGGAATTGTATGAAATCAAACGAATTGATTCGACTTCAAAAGCTGGTTTTTCCTTACTCACTATTGAGTTACAAGATTGGGTAGATAATCGTACTAACCAGCAAATATTTGGCAAAATTCGTGACCGTTTAGATGATGCTGCAGAGCGTTTCCCTGAAGGTGCCATGGATCCTATTATGGAAGATAATCGAGGTGCCACTGCATATACTGTGCAATATGCTTTGAGTGCGCAACACCCAGATACAACTTCAATTACTATGGTGTCCCGATTTGCCCAAGAGTTTGCGGATAATTTACGCAATATTTCGGGTTCTGAAGTCGTGAACATCTATGGTGCTCCCACCGAAGAAATCACAGTAAGTATCGATCCTAATAAATTAGCCGTTGTCGGACTTACCCCGTTGGATGTAAGTTCGGCGATAGCTGGTGCTGATCCGAAACTTCCGGCAGGTATTGTTTATACTGACAGCTTAAATTTACGTGTCCAAGTAGCACAGGAGCTCTCGAGCCTAGACGTTATTAGTAATACTCCTTTGTTGGAAGTGGCTGGTGATTATTTACGTGTAGCAGATGTCGCTACCGTCACTCGCGGTTATCAATCGCCTCGTCAAACATATGCATTGTTGGATGAACAAGATGTCATATTTGTGGCTGCTCGCATGCAGACAAATGTCCGAGTAGACCAATGGACTGAGCAAATTAAAGCACAGGTAGCGTCGTTTGAAGAGATATACGGCTCCTCTGTCAACGTCGATTTGGTATTTGAGCAAAACCGTTATACTGACGCTCGTCTCAGTGAACTCAGTGGTAATTTATTGCTCGGTTGTGTGGTAGTTATGTTGGTCATTCTTATCTTCATGGGCTACAAAGCATCTTGGATTGTAGGTTTGTCTTTACCTTTATGCGCTTTTTTTGCGGTCTTTTCTTTAGGCTTCTTTGGTGAATCTATTCACCAAATGTCAATATTTGGGATTATCATTGCGATTGGCTTACTAATTGATAATGCAATCGTGATGACTGATGAAATCAGGCAAAACTTACTATTACCTGGTATGAGTCGTGTTGGCGCCTTGGTTAAAAGTGTTAATCACTTATTTGTACCTTTGTTTGCTTCAACACTCACCACTATTTTAGGTTTTATGCCGATTTTTCTACTCAATGGAAATATAGGCGATTTCATTGGTTCGATTGCGATCAGTGTCGTAATGGCCTTATTTGGTTCTTTTTGGATATCATTATCGATCATTGCAGCACTTGCTGCCCGTTTTTTACCAAAATCACATGTCGAAAATACTCCTTGGTATGTACAGGGTTTACAGCGGCCTAAAATATCTAATGTTTTTCAGATTATATTGAAGAAAGGATTGACCAAACCATTACAAATTTTACCTATTATTATTGGTATTTGTATTATGGGGTTTGTACTAGCTGGGAATCTTGCGAATGTATTTTTTCCATCCGCAGACCGAGATCAATTTGCGATAGAAGTAAATCTCCCTATTGGATCGAGCATTGCAAATACTTATGCGTTGACCAAACAAATTCAGCAAAAAATAATTTCGTATAAAGGAGTAGAGCAGGTACATTGGTTAGTGGGTAGTTCTATCCCTACTGTTTATTACAACCAAGTGATGAACCGTGATAATTCACCCGAGTACGCTAATGGGGTTATTAAAGTAGATACGATGGAGCGTGCGGCTCAACTTATTGACCAACTCCAGTTAGATATACAAGCCGAATTCCCAGAAGCAAAAATTGTTGTCAAAGCATTTGGTCAAGGTCCTCCTATTCCTGCTCCTGTGGAGGTAGATATTTTTGGTCCCGACCTAGCAGTATTGGAAGAAATTGGACGTGATGTACGTTTGATATTATCCCAAACACCTGGAATTTCCCAATCGTTTGCCTCGATTGCTTTGAATGAACCTGAGGTCATTATCAATACTTCTCGAGATCAAGTTAGTTTATCTGGCTTATCTTTGAATGACCTGTCTTTACAACTACAGCTAGCATTAAATGGTGTTGTCGGTGGCTCTATTGTTGAGCAAACCGAGGAAGTACCAATTCGAGTACGTATTGGAGATGCTCAACGCAGTGATTTGACAAACTTGGCAGCCTTACCCTTGGCAAGTACCCACTATGATATTAATAATCCATTCCTACGGGTTTCAGCATTAGGTGAGTTTTCAGTTGTTCCTTCGCTGACAGGCATTACACGTAAAAATAGTGAACGGGTTAATCGTATTCAAGGCTTTTTACTACAAGGTGTACCTGCGGTAAGTGTTGCGCAGAAAATTGCAGTAGCACTTGCAGATTATCAACTACCTCCAGGCTACAAGATCAAAATGGCGGGCGATGCTGACAAACAAAATGAGGCCCTTGGTCAATTAGGTACTTATGCACCGGTCTTATTAGTGATGATGATCACTACATTGATTTTATCATTCCAAAGTGTGCGTTTTGCCGCTGTTATTGGTTCAGTAGCTGTTCTCTCGGTTGGTCTAGGAATGCTTAGTCTTTGGTTATCTGGTTTGCCTATTGGGTTCAATCCCTTGTTGGGTTGTGCGGGTTTAATTGGCGTTGCAATTAATGGTTCTATCGTTGTTATAGCAGCCATCAAAGCAAACCCCAAGGCAATGTCAGGAGACACCGACGAAATTGTCGCAGAAACAATGAGTTGTAGTCGTCATATTTTATCAACTACCTTTACAACAGTCGGTGGATTAATTCCTTTATTGTTGTTTACTGCTGGTTCTTTCTGGCCACCACTTGCTGTTGTATTAGCCGGTGGAGTTGGTTTTTCTGTAATGTTATCGTTGGTCTATACACCTATACTTATAGGGAGCTTGTGTCGAATCCGTCAACGTAAATTAGACCGCGCAGAACATAAAAAATTGGCTAAAGTAGGAGTTTAATATTCACGTATTGCGTTAAATTTTATAGCGGTTTCATATAGTCATAGATAAAGTGAACCGAAAATCGATTAACGTCTTAAAAAGTCATTACGAACTAATTGTGCACATCGCGGATCCATGCGTGTTAGTATTTTAATTATTATCTTAGATTTTAGGACTTATTGAATCTGGTATGACTGAACAATGCATAAAAATTAGAGCAAACTCAAAGGGTAATGGTATTACATCTTCTATTATGGGAGGCAGTGCATTACTTCTCGGTTTTATTTTGCTTACCTCTTTGCCAAAGTCTCTTGTTTTAATTGCGATTGGTATTATTAGTTTGGGTATAATTGCTTCGGTTATTGGTTTTTATAAAATTAAAGAACCAGAACATAGCATTATTTTGGACCAAGCCGGTATTTCTTATCATCATCGCCATGGGCAATGGCACATTTCTTGGAATAATATTCAACGTATTGATCAACCTCGTATCACACGAGGGATTGAACAAATCGATTTGCACTTGGTCGGCATTAAATTAAAAACCTATCCAAGTTTTCTGGATACCATTTCACGCCGTCTTATGACGAATACATTAATTGAACAGCGCCCTTTGCTTATGCAGAATCCTGATACTGAGTGCAGTAGTGGCATGTGTGGAGCCGATGATTTAATCGAAAAAGACCGGTTTAAGTTACCAGATGGTTCTTTTGTGACGGGGGTGCAAGGTATGTTTGCCAATCGTATGAATAAGTTACGTAGTCGATTAGGATTTGATGTCTTTATCAATGAAGCTGAACTAGATCGTCCAGTTCATGAGTTTGTGCAACTTTTAAGAGCTTGTCAGGCGGATATTGCCTCCAAGAACTGAGTATTTAATACAGCTAAAGAGTTTTGTTAGTGGACTCTTTTTCAAACGTTTTGATTACTTCTTTAGCTTCTACTAGAACTCGTTCCGCTTCGTTAAGTAGCATATCAATTTGAGCATTCAAGTCCTGCTCAAGATTATTTTTATAATTGTGCTCAATCGTAAAACAGAGGTTCAGGAGTTGGGGTACACCTGTATAGCAGCAGGCACCGTGCAGTTTGTGAATATTAGCTTGGAGTTCTTGAATTTTTGATTGTGTTAACTGGCGTTTTATATCGCGCATAGTCTTTGGTAAAATAACAATAAACTGACTCAGTAACTCCTTTGCTGCGGTACTATTGTAGTTTGCACGGCGAATGGCTAACTCCCAATCAACACTCTTCTCTACCTGTGAGTCATTCACTAAACCATCTGATAAAGTAATATCTGGAAGTGTTTCTGTTGGCTGACACCACATTTCGATAAGCTCACATAATGCCGATAAATCTATGGGTTTTGCGATGAAATCATCGAAACCAGATTGTAGGTAATGTTCCTTATTTTGTTCAAAACCATGGGCAGTTATTGCGACGACAGGTGTCCCCATATTCCTCTCAATTTTACGAATATGGGAGGTCGTAACGAAACCGTCCATTTTAGGCATTTGTATATCCATCAGGATCATATCAAAGTCTGTATTCCGGCATTTCTCAAGCGCATCCTGACCTGAATTTGAGAGTACTAATGTTACATCGGTTGCTTTGAGCCATGTGTCGAGAAGGCGCAAGTTCATAGGTAAATCGTCTACGGCTAAGATCTTTAAAGGTGGTAGAGATTTTATGCGAGACTGCATGAGACTGATGTGATTCTTAAGTCGAGTCTTTTCGAGTTGTTCCACTTTGTTTTTTGACAATGGCAAGGATAGTTCTGCAAAAACATCAAGTGTAAGTTTAGATTCCAACCCCAACGGTTTCGTACCGATGTATAAAAGTACGATTTTTTTAATTTTTAACTTTTTAATTTGATTTAAAAAAAACAAAGATTGTGCTGAATGTACTTGAGGACAAACAACAAATGCATAGTCAAAACTGTTCTGATTTTGACTAGAGAATTCTTGTAAATACTGACAACTCTCAACAGAGGTCGTTTGCATGCCAATATCATACAGGAGTTTGGTTGTTGCTAGACGAGATTCATGAGAGGGGTCAAAGACCAGAGCATGCTTCCTGTTCAGAGTCGATTGAGCATCAATAGTCTGTCCTTTTACGGCTAATGTTTGCTTTATAGACACTATAATGGCCTCTCAAATTCTTCAGCTGATTCAATTAAAAGTTTAGTCTTGCAAGTGCTTAATAATCTTTAAGTGTTATAAAAAAATAGGTGGTACGCAATTTATAAGACCCAATCACCAATTACAGCTGCGGATAAGAAGATAAAATTAAATATTATATTAAACATCTTCATACTAACACATTAAGTCATGTAATTTAGTCTCGACCTGTATTATTATCCGTATAAGTCCAACCTATAATAAAAAAAGACAGCTCATGAGTAATGAAGTCACAATAAATCAAGATGGTATTGAACAGCTCCCTATGCGCCGTTTTACGGAAGAGGCGTATTTGAATTATTCGATGTACGTTATCATGGACCGAGCGTTACCGCACATTGGTGACGGTTTAAAGCCAGTACAGCGACGAATTATTTATGCTATGTCTGACCTTGGATTAAGCGCTAATGCTAAATACAAAAAATCAGCCCGTACTGTGGGCGACGTATTAGGCAAGTTCCATCCGCATGGTGATAGCGCCTGCTATGAAGCTATGGTATTGATGGCTCAGCCTTTTACATATCGTTACCCTCTCGTCGATGGACAAGGTAATTGGGGGGCGCCAGACGACCCCAAATCATTTGCAGCTATGCGTTATACAGAGGCGCGTCTTTCAAAATTTTCTGAGGTGCTCCTTTCCGAATTAGGTCAGGGCACTTCCGATTGGCAGCCAAATTTTGATGGTACCATCCAAGAACCGAAAGTGTTGCCTGCGCGTTTACCACATATTTTACTCAACGGTATAACAGGTATTGCAGTCGGTATGGCGACTGATATTCCACCGCACAACGTGCGTGAGCTAGCCGGAGCTTGTGCTAAGTTATTAGATAATTCAAAAACGGAATTATCAGAGTTGTTGGAAGATGTGCAAGGCCCTGATTATCCTACTGATGCTGAGATCATTACCCCTCGTACAGAGATTCAAAAAATCTATGAAACTGGTCGAGGCTCGATCAAAATGCGTGCTGTCTATCGTAATGAAGGGGGGGAAATTGTCATTACAGCCCTGCCACATCAAGCATCTGGTGCCAAAATTTTAGAGCAAATCGCAAATCAAATGCAGAACAAAAAACTGCCTATGGTAAGTGATTTACGCGATGAGTCTGACCATGAAAACCCGACCCGCTTGGTTGTTACCCCTCGTTCAAATCGAGTTGATATCGAACAGTTGATGCAGCATTTATTTGCAACAACCGATTTAGAAAAGAATTATCGTGTCAATATTAATATGATTGGCCTAGATGGCCGGCCACAAGTTAAAGACTTAAAAACAATCTTGTCAGAATGGTTGGTTTATCGCCGTGATACTGTGACTCGCCGTTTACAATACCGCTTAGATAAAATTTTAGCTCGCTTACATATTTTAGAAGGCTTAATGATCGCTTTCTTAAATATTGATGAAGTAATTGAAATTATTCGTAACGAAGAAAAACCAAAGCAAGAATTAATGGCACGTTTTGGTCTATCTGATATCCAAGCAGAGGCCATTCTAGATTTGAAACTACGTCATCTTGCAAAATTAGAAGAGATGAAAATCAAAGGTGAGCAAGATGAACTTGCAGCTGAACGTGACAAACTCCAGTTATTGCTGGGGTCAGATCGTCGTATGAAGACCTTGATTAAGAAAGAAATCTTAGCTGATGCTGAAACTTACGGAGATGAACGTCGTTCTCCTATTGTCGAACGGGGTGAGGCTAAGGCCCTTAGCGAAAAAGAATTAATGCCATCAGAGCCAGTCACCGTGGTGCTATCTGAAAAAGGTTGGGCAAGATGTGCTAAAGGTCACGATGTAGATGCTGCTGGTTTAAGTTATAAAGGCGATGACAAATATTTGGCGAGTGCGAAAGGACGTTCTAATCAACCCGCTGTATTTATTGATACTTCGGGCCGAACATTCAGTTGTGATGCTCATGGGTTACCTTCAGCCCGAAGCCAAGGCGAACCGTTATCAGGTCGCTTCGGAATAGTTGCTGGAGAGACATTTACAGATGTCGTAATGGGTAAAGACGAACAGCAATTCTTAATCTCCAGTGATGCGGGTTATGGCTTTGTGGGTACTTTTAAAGATATGTTAAGCAAAGCCAAAGCTGGTAAAGCTTATCTGTCATTACCACATGCAGCTAAAGTTATTACACCTCAACCCGTCAACGATATTGCGAACGATTTATGTTTATCTATATCTAATGAAGGACGTATGCTTCTATTCCCATTGAGGGATTTACCGTCATTAGGTAAAGGTAAGGGCAATAAATTAATTAATATTCCTTCTGCCAAAGCCAAAACTAGAGAAGAATTTGTGTTACATGTTGCGGTAGTTCCTTTAAATGCTGAAGTTAAAATCATTTCAGGTAAACGCGGAATGACATTGAAACCAGCTGATCTTGCACATTATATTGGTGAAAGAGGCCGTCGGGGAAATAAATTGCCACGTGGTTTACAACGGGTTGATGAGATTGTTATTTATCACTCGGTAGATGTGGTAGAGGATGAAGAGCCTAACTCAACCAACCTTGAGTGAGACAATGTTTCCGGGTAGAAAATAGAACTATAATGGATAATAAATAATAAAAAGCTGAATATAATCTAAAGATTCATTCAGCTTTTTTATTGTGTATTTACATTAAAACTAATTTACGTTGGTACTTTCAAAGATTTTATCTGCTGATGCAGCAACAAATCCCTGGTAAACCTCACCATTATTTAATGGATAACGCTGAGCAAATTCATAAAAACAACTAGGAATATATTTTTGCGAATCACTGAATTTTACAAGTGCTTTGTCAGCCATTGTAGCTGATTGAGCAAGACAAACCTCTTTGCCCCCTTTAATCTCACCACCCGATTGATTTAATACAAAGCCATTGTCTTTGAGTAATACGTTCATCTGTGTCAATTCAGTAATTTTCTGTAAATGGTTAATACTAACGGTAAAGTGGTTTGCTCGGAACCCCCATGCGGCTAGCCATGCAGCATATTCGCTCTCAGCAAGTAATGTTGCGTACTCATCATACGTAATATCCCAATGTGTCCCTGAATATAGAAAGTCAGTTTGTTGAGCAAGTTCATCAGGTACAGTTTTTAGCATATTGTAAATGATAGTTTGGGCGGTAGAGGATAGTTCGTCCACTTTTAATTCACTGATAAAGACCTTTGGTTGGTTTATATCAGGATGTTCGTAATGAAATGCATTTAATTTTTTACTGGAAAAATCATACTCACCAGCTTGCTTATAACCTAAACGAANAAATTGTTTAGCCAAATCGCCAACACGCATACCGGGGAGGGCAAAGGTCCGCAAAGCAATATGGTCATTCACGATATTCGCTTGTTCATCGGTCGTTTGTATCAGTTTATGGATCTGCATAGCCGAAGGGGTAATAGTTAAATAATCATCCCATAAACCAGCAAATAACGTCTCTATTTGTGTATGCATATCGTTATCCTATATGTCGTAGGGCGACAGTCATTGTTAGTTAAAATATAATCCTGGATTTAATGTTTCAGGCAGGACTCCTTGCTCTAGCTCGACTGAAGCCACAGGGTAAGCGCAGTAATCAGCTGCATAAAATGCGCTCGCTCGGTGATTCCCACTTTCGCCAATACCGCCGAATGGGGCAGCACCAGACGCACCTGTTATAGGACGATTCCAGTTTACAATACCAGCTCTGATATATGCATAGAAAGTATCCCAAAGGGCAGCATCATCAGCCAGTAGACCAGCCGATAAACCAAACTTGGTATTGTTCGCTTCAGTAATTGCAGATGAGAAATCGGAGTACCTGATCACTTTAACTAGCGGACCAAAGTGCTCCTCGTCAGGAAGTTCACTAAGGATTGATGTAACATCAATAATTCCAGGAGTCACAAATCCTGTCTCACTGTCTAAATGAGTTAACTTAACTAGACTTTGAGCGCCCAAAGCTACTAACTCTGCTTGTGCTGCAACCATCAAACTTGCTGCTTGAGCAGATATCATTGCCCCCATAAATGGTTGGTCTTCGGCGTCATAAGCACCTACACGGATTTTTTTTGTGACTTCGATAAGACGCTCTAAAACTAGGTCTCCATATTGACCAACAGGGATAAACAAACGTCTAGCACACGTGCAACGTTGTCCTGAAGTGATAAAGGCTGATTGCACAATATCATGGACAGTAGCGTCTAAATTCGTTGTTTCAGCTACAATAAGAGGATTATTACCACCCATTTCCAATGCGAGTATTTTTCCAGGATGTCCAGCAAACTGTTCGTGGAGTAATTTACCAGTACCGGACGAGCCTGTGAAAAATAGACCATCGATTTGCGGGTGAGAAGCCAAGGCTTTACCTGTATCAACTTGACCTTGAACAAGATTCAGTACGCCTGTTGGTAAACCTGCTTTGACCCACAATTGTACCATGAGTTCTGCCACTTTTGGGGTTAGGTCACTGGGTTTAAACACAACGGTATTCCCTGCTAGTAAGGCGGGAACAATATGCCCATTAGGTAAGTGGCCAGGAAAGTTATATGGGCCAAATACTGCGACAACTCCATGTGGCTTATGGCGAATAAAAGCTTTGCCCAAGGGCATTGGGTTTTCGGTAATTCCGGTGCGTTGCTGGTATGATTTTTCTGACAAACCAATCTTACCCACCATCGCAGCGGCTTCAGTAGCGGTCTCCCATAGGGGTTTACCTGTTTCTTCAGCAATGGTTTGTGCTAGTAATTCCTTATTAGCGACTAATGTTTCACCATATGCTTGGACATAGGTTTGGCGTTCAGCGAATGTGAGTAATGACCAGGTTTGAAATGCCGAACGAGCACTTGCGATTGCTGCATCGATCTGAGCCTCTGTAGCTGTCTGCCCAGTCCAAATAACTCGGTTTTTTGCAGGATCAACGGATTCCATCGTCGCGCCAAGGCCGGCAACCCATTGGCCGTCAATATAATGTGTTGTCATAATGCTTCCTAATTCTGTCGTTAAACTGGACTAACTCTCACGATATCACCATTTTTTATATGCAATGCATCCATTGCTTGTTGGCTGATAATGATATGGTCGTCAGTGATACTGATAGGCTGACAAACTGCGCGATAATCAGCGACTTCAGTATTTATTATTATGTGTAAATTATCTTCTGCTACGGGACCAGCAATAGCCGGCTTTCGCGAAGATTCGCGGATGGTTTTTATTTGGTCTAAGTCGGCTTCAACAGCTGGTCCAGCATCAAAAATATCGACATACCCACGATTTTTAAACCCTTCTTTTTCTAGCAGTGCTAAAGCGGGTTTAGTTTTTTCATGCACGGCACCAATCACAGCTTGTGCAGCCTCAGAAAGTAGGTTTACGTAGATTGGGTATTTAGGCATCAGTTCAGCAATAAAGACCTTATTACCGATGCCTGTTAAATAATCTGCTGTGGGAAAATCCAATGAGAAAAAATGAGTCTCAAGCCACTCCCAAAAAGGTGAACGTCCGTTTTCGTCACTGACACCTCGCATTTCAGCGAACACTTTATCTGTGAAGCGTTCAGTATGTTCAGCAATAAACAAGAAACGAGATTTTGACAAGAATTTGCCGATATTGGGTAATCTTGCTGTTTCTCTCAAAAACAACGTACAAATCTCACTCATGCCAGTGTAGTCGTTACAAAATGTTAAGATCTCGACTGTGTTATGTATGTTGAGTTCACGCGATGAATGTACGACTTTTCCGACGTGATAGTTATAGAATGCATCGTCAACACCCACACTCGATTCGATGCCACAGGTACCTAATACAGTGTCCGTACTTGTATCCTCTAACACAAAAAGATAACTTTCATCTTCTGGATGAACGACTGCTTTGGTAATGGAGTTAATAGCCCTTCGTATTTTATTTTCCAGCAAGGTGTCGTTATCTGGCAGTGACGTAAAGCCAATGCCAGACTCAACCGCCACTGCTTTCAATGCAGAAAAATCACTTTCTGCAATAGGACGAATCACTAACATATTATGCGGTCTCTGCTAATTTATCTTGTGCAACTACATGAGCAATACCTGCCTCAAAACGTTTTAAACCTTCAACAATATCAACATCTGGAATAACTAAAGATGGTGCAAAACGCACGACATTCATGCCAGCAATAAGGCACATGAGACCTTGCTCCGTTGCCGCCATCATAAAGTCACGAGCACGACCTTGGTAGTTCTCGTTCATGGCACAGCCCAACAACATACCTTTACCACGTATTTCTGAAAAGACTTGGTATTTGGTATTGATACGCTCTAGATGTTCACGGAATAGTGCTTCTTTAGCTTTTACACCATCAAGTATCTCTTGGTTATTAATGATATCTAGGGTCTTTTCGGCAATCGCACAGGCTAAAGGGTTACCGCCATAGGTAGAACCATGTGTTCCTGGCTTTAGACTTGCTGCAATTTTAGCCGTAGTCAACATTGCACCGATCGGAATTCCGCCACCTAAAGATTTTGCCGTAGTTAGGATATCAGGGACGACATCTAGACCCATGTAAGCATATAAATGCCCCGTGCGACCCACACCTGATTGAACCTCATCAAAAATCAGCAGTGCATTGTGCTTTTCACATAACGCTTTTACACCTTTAACAAAATCAGGGTCAGGCGTAATAATTCCACCTTCCCCTTGAAGAGGCTCCATCATAACTGCGCAAGTATCATCACTAATTAACTCAGCAAAAGCCGCTAAATCATTATATGCACAATGTTCGACAGCTCCTGGTTTTGGTCCAAAACCATCTGAGTAAGCCGCTTGTCCACCTACAGTTACGGTAAAGAAAGTACGTCCGTGGAAACCTTGAGTGAAGGCTATGATTTTATCTTTGCTGGCAGAAAAGTGCTCTAAGGCATATCTACGTGCTAGTTTTAGCGCTGCTTCATTAACTTCTGCACCAGAGTTCGCAAAATATACACGTTCCGAAAATGTCGCATCATTTAGTTTTTTAGCCAAGCGGATAGCTGGCTCATTAGTGTAAACATTGGAAAGATGCCATAGTTTCTCACCTTGCTCTTTTAGGACATTAACGAGTTCAGGATGACAATGTCCTAGAACATTAACCGCAATACCACCAGCGAAATCAATGTATTCCTTACCTTCTTGGTCCCACACGCGTGAGCCTTCACCTTTAACGGGAACCATACTGGCTGGGCTGTAGTTTGGAACCATTACTTCGTTAAATAATTCACGAGTGACTTGCATAATTTAAACCTCAAAACTGTAAATACCCGTACAAAATACTCCTTTTTAGCTCCCTTGTAAATCTAATAAAGCCCGTCAAAACAAGGGTTTGATTGATATTGCATAAAATATGCATAAGTATTTACACAATGATTTTAGGTCGCTTTTATTTTATTGAATTATCAGGAGGGGTATAACGAAATAAGGGAGAATATTATTTGAATATACAAAACGGCTATTTATGTAAAAGTTTTTTACAGAAAACTCTACTTTGACTGTGAAAAGTGAAATTTGCTCGTATTAGTTTGGTTGAGTTTAGTTATTTTCTCAACTGATGAACACATTGACTGATTTGATTTTTAAAATACTAAAGAGAGAATAAATTCTTGTTGAGGAAAAGTTATTAGTACAGAACTTGTTTTTGATGTTAAACAGTAGGTGCAGCAGCCTTTAAGAAATTTTGTAAAATGTCGTGACCTGCTTCAGTTAATAATGACTCAGGATGGAACTGCACTCCATAAATTTGTTGAATGTGGTCTTCAATTGCCATTATTTCTCTTGTGTTATCCATTTCACACCAGGCTGTCACTGCAAAGTTCGCGCTTAGAGTATCCGCTGCAATTAGCAAGGAATGATAGCGTGTTGCAACAAATGGATTTTCGATATCAACAAATAATCGACTAGCACTATGATGAACTTTAGCTGTTTTACCATGTAACACGTGTTTGGCACGCGTTATTTTTGCACCGAAAACTTGAGCAATAGCTTGGTGCCCTAGACAGACACCTAACATGGGAATTTTACCTGCAAAAGTTGCAATGGCCTCTAAGGTAACTCCAGATTCATTAGGTGTACAAGGACCTGGCGACAAGACAAGATATTGTGGATTTAGTATCGCTATTTCTGAGCAGGTTATAGCATCATTACGAACGACTTTGACCTCCTGTCCTAGCTCAACAAAATAGCGAGCTAGGTTATGAGTAAATGAGTCGTAATTGTCAATGAGTAAAAGCATATTGTAAATTAACGCTGTGGTGTAATAAAACCTACCGCTTCATACGCTTTGGCTAATGTTTTGGATGCCTTTTCAGATGCTTTGGCAGCACCCTGTTGCATCACTTCTTCTAGATAGGCCTGATCAGCTCTAATAGTGGCGTATTTTTCTTGGATTGGTGTGAGCATTGCGACTACAGCGTCGGCGACATCACCCTTTAGGTGACCATACATTTTATCAGCATACTCAGGTACTAATTCATCGATAGCCCGGCCGGTGGTACAGGATAGAAGTGATAGTAGATTGGATACTCCTGCTTTATTCTCTGGATCAAAATAGATATTTGCAGCTTCGTCTGAATCTGTGACAGCACGTTTAATTTTTTTGGTAATTTTTTTCGTATCTTCTAACAATCCTACAAAGTTATTTGGATTATCATCCGATTTAGACATTTTTTTGGTTGGATCTTGGAGGCTCATTACTTTGGCGCCGCCAGATTTTGGAATATACGGGTTTGGTAACGTGAAAACATCACCATAGATATTATTAAAGCGAGTTGCAATATCGCGCGTTAACTCAAGATGCTGTTTTTGGTCCTCGCCAACAGGGACTTCACTTGCTTGGTAAAGTAAAATATCTGCAGCTTGTAAGACCGGATAACCATATAAACCGACGTTTATATTCGTAATGTTTTTAGCGGACTTATCTTTGAACTGGGTCATGCGGTTAAGTTCACCCATTTGGGTATAACAATTTAAAACCCAACCTAGTTGCGCATGTTCTGGGACATGAGATTGCATAAAGATAGTGCTCTTTTCTGGATCGATGCCGCATGCTAAATATAACGCAAGGCCATCAAGGCAAGCTTCTCTAAGTCCAGCAGCATCCTGGCGAACTGTAATGGCGTGTAGATCCGCAATCATAAAGAGACAATCATGCGTATCTTGCATCGCGACCCATTGGCGCAAGGCTCCCATGTAATTACCGATGGTTAACTGACCAGAGGGTTGACAACCACTTAATACAACAGGTTTTTGCATAATCATTCTTCTTTATATTTGATAAAAGGCACAACTAAATTTGTACAACTTTTTGTAAGTTATAACTTGAGTGATTTTTATACACTTGAGAGTTCTTCCCGCATCGTATTTATCACTGTAGCGTAGTCAGGCTGGTTAAAAATTGCGGAGCCAGCGACAAACATATCTGCCCCTGCAGCTGCGATTTCTTTAATATTTTGGGTGTTTATACCGCCGTCTACTTCTATTTTAACATGAGGGTTGCGATGTTGAATAAAACTTTTTACTTGGCGAATTTTGTCTAGGGTGTGAGGAATAAATTTTTGACCACCAAAGCCTGGATTAACAGACATTAATAAGACGTAATCGAGCTTGTGTATTACATGCTCCAACACGCTAAGTGGCGTCGCTGGATTTAAAACCAGTCCAGCTTCACAACCTCCAGCTTTGATTAGTTCAATACTACGGTCAACGTGTAACGAGGCTTCTGGGTGAAAACTAATCATAGAAGCGCCGGCAGCGACAAACTGCTCAATTAAACTATCTACTGGAGTGACCATTAAATGAACATCTATTGGTGCAGTAATCCCATAATTGCGCAACGCTTTACAGATTGGTGCCCCAAAAGATAAGTTAGGAACGTAATGATTATCCATTACATCAAAATGTACAATATCCGCCCCAGCAGATAAAACAGAAGCCACTTCTTCGCCCAAGCGAGCAAAATCAGCAGAGAGTATAGATGGCGCAATAAGATAATTGGTCATGAGGTTTCCAAAGTGATTAGACAGTAACTAATGTTAATTTGTGTAGTGCTTAATTATGCCATATACAGGTAATAAGGGGGAATCGAGTTCGACTAAAGCCCCATAAAATATTAGCAGACGTGCGTACTTCGATTGTGCGACATTGCTCACTTTTGGTGCATAGAAAAATATTATGCCTTATGTCTTATTTGTTAAATGTTAGCTAAAACTCAATTAAATCAATGTTTTATTTAAATATTGTTCTTCTGGCACAAACTATGAATAAGTTTTAGTAGATTTTTAAAATTATTCTCTATTACTTGCCGGTTGACTGATAAGTAAGAGAAAAACAAAACATACTATAAATGGAGCTTCACATGAAATTAATAAAATTAACTGCAATCAGCGCAGCATTATTATCAACATCAGCAATGGCCGATTGGTCTGCAAATGTTGGTTTAGTCAGTGATTATCACTTCCGTGGTATCCAGCAAACTGAGTCTGCATCGGCATCTGCTGGTATTGACTACGAAAATGGTGGCATCTATGCGGGTGTTTGGACCGCTGAAGTTGAAGATGGCCTAGAGGTTGATATATACGGCGGTTACGGATACGAATTCGAAAGTGGTCTTGGCTTAGGTATTGGTTACACTTCTTATCAGTATACAGGTAATTTCGATTCTCAATATGATGAAGTTAACTTAAGTGCATCATTCGGTATTGTAAGCCTAGAATATAGCTTTGGTGATTGGAAAGGTCCAGTAGATGCACCTATGGATATGGAATACTCATTTACCGGTATCACGCTAGAGCACAGCGGTTTTTACGGTACTTTCGGTACTTGGGGCACTGATTTTGAAGGCGAGTATTTAGAATTTGGTTACGGCACAGAGTATCAAGGTTTTGATTTAGGTGTTAGCTTAGTCTCTAGCGGTTCAGACTTAGATGATTCTGAATCATTATACTTCTCTATCGGTAAATCATTTGATTTATAAGATGCAGGTATAGGTCAGTTTTCTGCTGAGCAATAATGTGATGTTGACGATATCACTAAATATGTGTTTGGTGTTAGGTGACAAAAAATTATAAAGACCAATTGTGAGCAACTTTCAGGATGAATTTTGTTTTACATTGGTCTTTTTTTGTATATGGACTATAATAGTAATAAGACTTTTATTTAAACGTCTTTTTTAGAGGTAAACACAATGTACATATCGAGCAAGTTGGTTGGTTTGTCACTTATTGCAGTTGCTGCTGTTGCGGTAGATTTTTTTGCTACAGACTTTACCGCGTCTAATCAAAAATGCTTAGAGCCCACCTCATCGTCGTCTGTATTTGTTATACCTAATCTTACACCGAATACGTCTTCATTCTCTCAACAAATGAATCAAGCAAGGTTTGGTAATGCTCCACATACAAAAGTTGAACCCCTTGGTGAGGACCAAATCGAAGGTTGTTTGGCACCTGAGCAAAACCAAGTAAGTTGGTTGAATTGGGTGTTTTCTGATAATGATTCAGCTACATTTCATTACTTAGATTTATTAGAGTTACTAACCACTAACCGTAATGATGATAATTCAAGCTCACAAAGACCGACTAGTAGTTAATTATGTCGCGTAAAGCATCTCTTTGGCAAGTCATAAAATCTGTCGCTGCAAGCGCTATTGGCGTCCAGTCGAGTAAAAATTACGAACAAGATTTTGCCACGAGTAATCCACTTCCATTTATAATTGTTGGGATAATTTTTGTGTTAAGCTTCATTGCAACCTTGGTACTGTGGGTAAATTACATGCTAGCGTAATGGTAGCAAGATTCAGGTAGTAAAAAATTTAAAGTGGCAAAGTAAAACCTGAACACAAGTAATACTTATATTTTTCGCTTCTTTTTATACAAAGCCATCATTTCATCTACTTTTACACGCTCTTGGCCTTTACGACTAATTGAACGATGTACTGATAATTTATGAATTTTATCGGCTTTTTGATAGATTTCACGGGTAAAGGGCACATCGTGATTTGAAATTAGTACGATAGTACCTTGGCTCGCAATATTTTCTGTTGCTTGTACTAATCGTCTTTGTTCGTCAGGACCAAACTGGTTTCCTGCATAGGCAGTGAAGTTCGATATTTGTTTCACAGGAGCATATGGAGGATCACAGTAGATCATATCCGTAGCCTTGGCTTGGGCAAATGCTTCGGCAAAGTCACCTTGTATAAAAGTGGCACGTTGCGCTTTCTTTGCAAAAAAAACAATTTCATCTTCTGGGAAGTAAGGATTTTTATAACGTCCAAATGGCACGTTATAACCGCCACTTTTATTATAACGGCATAAACCATTATAGCCGTGACGATTCAAGTATAAAAACAAACATGCTCGTTCCATTGGTACTGACGAGTTGTTGAAGATCTGACGCAACGCATAGTATGATTCTGGTGTGTTATTACTAGCAACGAATAGGCGTTTAGCGCTATTAATAAACTGAGTACAATCTGTTTTGATAATATTGAACAAATTTATCAAGTCAGCATTAGTATCCATCAACAGATATTCATCAAAATCTAAGTTTAAAAAAACTGAGCCCCCCCCCACAAACGGCTCAATTAATCGAGTGCGTTTTCGCTTAGGTAATAGGTGGTGAATATCAGAAACAAGTTTCTTTTTCCCGCCAGCCCATTTTAGTAAGGAACGATGTTTAGGAGTTATCATCTACTCGATTATTTTTGAATATGGTAGCCTGTACACTTTTTAACAAAGGGCGTCATGGCTTTTGTTTCAGGTATTAAAGAGTTTATCCTGAGAAGCTAATCTTGCCTAGTTGAAAAGTAATTATTTAAAAATACGACAGTTCAATTTCCGTCAAACGTTTGTATTCCATAACACCAAGCCTAATATTCTTACCAAAGACATTGATGAATTCTTGTACAAGCGCGTTTTTGTCTAAAATAATCAATTTGGTATAGCTGTTACTCAATCTCTAAATTTGTCATGGATTGATGATAATTTAGCGTACCATTGATTAAATACGGTATTTTTTAGCACTCAAGTACTTGTTGTATTTCTTCGTTTGTGACCTCGTCTGTCACGATTGCTTGGCCGATACCTGTAGGTATAATGAAACGTATTTTTCCTGATAAGACTTTCTTGTCATGAGCCATGTGTTTCATGTAAGTCGTGCAGTTCATATTCGCTGGGCCTGTAACGGGTAATCCAAATGCTGCGTGTAACGCAATAATACGTTTAACTTCTGATTCGGTTAGCCAACCTTTTACCTGTGCTATTTGTGAGGCAATAATAGTACCAGCTGCAACAGCTTCTCCGTGTAACCAATTCCCATAGCCCATTTCAGCCTCGATGGCATGGCCAAAGGTATGTCCTAGGTTTAACAGTGCACGTAACCCTTTTTCTCTTTCATCCTGAGCAACAATTTCAGCCTTGATTGCACAACAGTGACTAATAACATGGCTAAGGGTTGCCGGCTCTAAGGCTTGTAAGGCCGTTATGTTTGCCTCTAACCAAGCGAAAAGTTCTGCATCGTAAATAATGCCGTACTTTATGACCTCAGCCATACCGGCTGCAAATTCTCGTGGAGGGAGAGTTGCTAATGTTTCGGTATCAATGAAAACAGCTTTGGGTTGGTAAAAAGCGCCAATCATATTTTTACCTAAAGGGTGGTTTACAGCTGTTTTGCCCCCTACAGAAGAGTCTACTTGTGACAAAAGGGTTGTTGGTACTTGAATGAAATCAATACCACGTTGATAACACGCCGCGGCAAAACCAGTGATATCACCAATAACTCCGCCACCTAATGCAATTAATGTGGTATCTCTAGCTGCGTGAGCTTCTAACAAAGCACTTTGAATAATTGTAAAATGCTTTAAGTCTTTAAATTGTTCGCCATCAGGTAATATTAGGTCACTAATTTGACTATCGATAGCTTGGTTTAAAGTAGTTCTTAATTGTTCAAGATATAAAGGAGCGATGGTCTCATTTGTAACAATGACAACGTGTTGGCTTTTAATGTTAGTGAACAAAGAGGGGGTCTTGGTACAGCCTGCGCTGACATAAATGGGGTAGCTACGCGCCCCAAGTTCAACTGTTAGAGTAGTCATGGGGCGAGCTCCTTGGATATTACAGACCGATTTTTTGGATAATTTGATTTGCTACAGAGCGAGCGCTTTGCTCGTCTGTATCAACTATATAGTCTGCCACTTCTTCATAGAGTGGGTTGCGTTCTTCAGCAAGGTTTCTTAATACCGTTTCAGGATCATCTTTTTGCAGTAAAGGACGTCGCTTATCGCGCTGAGTGCGTGCAACTTGTTTGTCGATAGTGGTTTGTAAATAAACTACAATACCACGAGCAGAAAGACGATTACGGACTGCAGGAGTGACAATTGAGCCACCACCAGTTGCCAAAACAATGCCTTGCTTATCAGTTAATTCATTGATGGTGTTTGCTTCGCGGTCACGGAAGCCATCTTCGCCTTCAAGATCAAATATCCAAGCGATATCTGCCCCAGTTTTGCGTTCAATTTCTTGATCTGAATCGAAAAATTCTAAATGTAGTTCGTCTGCTAGGTGGCGACCAATTGTGCTTTTACCAGCACCCATAGGGCCTACCAAAAAGATATTACGTTTTTCAGCCATATCTGCTTAATTCGCTTTATTTGAAAGTGAAAGATATTAATGGGGAGGTAAGTTTCTAATAAACCCCATTAGTTGTTATGTCTAAGCGCACTTGGCTTTGTGACACAACGCCTCATACCTCGTAGTAATTTCGAGTGGAGCGGATTATCGCAGTCTTAGCAATGGTATTCAAGTAATTCTATTGGCTTATTTCTATTCCATGATGATTTTCGGCGTAACAAAGATCAATAACTCACGTTTTTGTTCAATACTGACCTTGTTTCTAAATAAATTTCCCATTAATGGAATATCACCAAGTATAGGTACTTTAGTACTATCATTGGTGCTGATATGTTGAAAAATACCACCAAGTACAATTGTTTCACCATTCTCGACAAGGACTTGTGTTTTGATTTCTTGAGTATCAATTGCAACTGCAGGCCCGGTTGAAGTAGAGACAGTTTCACCTCGAGTATCTTGAGTGACTATTAAGTCCAAAATTATTCGATTGTCAGGTGTGATATGCGGGGTCACTTTGAGGCTTAAAACGGCTTTTTTGAACTCAACAGAGGTAGCACCACTCGATGTTGCTTGTACATAAGGTATTTCTGTACCCTGCTCAATATACGCTTCTTGTTGGTTAGCTACAGTAATCCTTGGGCTAGCAATGATCTCACCTTTATTTTCAGATTCTAAGGCAGATAACTCCAAGTCTAGAATAGCACCATTGATTAAACTCGCTATTTGAACACCCACACGACCAGCAGCGTTTGTCACAGGTAAACTTATATTTAGACGGTCTGAAAGTTCAGTATTGATAAATCCGCCACTAGCAATTTTACTTGCCCCAGTTGCTGAGCCAGAAAATGTATTTCCATGTGAATTACTTCCTGAAAATCCCCATCTGACACCAAGTTGTTCATCGACATTATCACGGACCGTAACCATGCGTGATTCAATTAATACTTGTTTGACTGGGATATCTAACTCATAAAGTAAGCTTTGTGCTTCATCGATTGAACTTTGTGTGTCTCTGAGTAACAAAGTATTTGTGCGACTATCCACGGCAACCGAACCCCGTGGGGATAAGATACCTCCTTGTGCTGATTTGAGAATATTCGCCATGTCTTGTGCTTTGGCGTAATTCACTTTTAAGTTTTTAGATAACAAGGGGGTGAGTTGTTGGACTTGTTGTTGAGTTTGCAGTAATGCTGTATCTTGTGCGGCAAGTTCACTTTGTGGTGCTATCAATAAAATATTACCTTCGATGCGTTTATCTAAGCCGCGAATTTGTAAAATCATATCGAGTGCTTGATCCCAAGGTACATCTTTTAAGTTAATTGTGACATTACCGATGACAGAGTCAGTCGTTACTAAATTAAAGTTATTTATTTGGGCTATAATTTGAAGGATCTGACGCACTGGGATATCTTTAAAATCTAAAGAAATTGGCTTGCCTTCATACCCTGCGGCCTGCTGATTTAATCCTGACTTTTGTTCTACTGGTGCAAAAGTTAGAAATAAGCGATGAGAATCTTGTACTTGTTTAATAGCATGTAGTTGTGAAGCTCGGACCACCAGAGAAACTTTATTTTCATCAACAAAGCTTTCGATACTTTTTATACTGGTAGCAAATTGACTGACATCAAGGACCGCTAGTTGCTCAGGATTAAGATTATACTCGGTAAACGAAAGGGTTGTATCCATTCCAGTTTGGATGATGTTACTCAAGGGAGCAGTTGTATTGAAGGTAAGCGCTAACACACCGTGGCCAGTATCATTGCGTAGAAAATTGATATTTTCTAAGGTAGCTTGAGTACTGCTAGTTGAGCGTGGGACTAGCACTTCGGCGGTGTGTATGGATAGGGTAGAAGCTTGAGCCCACACTTGGCTACTTAAGGCCATACAAATAATCCATACTAAACTAGCATACCTCCACAAGCTGGACCATTCTTGATAATAAGTACAACATTTGGCTATGAATTGTAAATAACGAGTGACTAGGATAATTAAATTAAACATTTTCTGGAACTCTGGTACGCTCGGCACTTAATGAAATTTCTTTTTTTTGATAACAGCCAGCTCCATCTGGTATTAGTTGTAAAATATCGATAGTTTGAGCATTAATGGCAGTTATTTTGCCATGGAATAATCCAATATAATCCCCTCTCTGAGCCTTATGCACCTTCCCATCGCTAGTCTTAAATAAAGCGTAAATTTGTTGTGCCGAACGAATAAAACCGGAGAGTTGAATGGCCTCTACTCCATATTGCTCTAGGCCTAGTTTTTGCCGATTAAGGTTTGGGGTTAAACAGTTTTGTTGTACAACCTGAGCTGTGATAGGAGTATGCGTTCTAGGCATGATGAAAGGACTCCGTAATTTTATGGAGCGATATTCATACGCAGGAGGTATGGCAAAACTCGGTGCAGCTTCAATAGTGACTTGTGCTTGATTTTGCACCTTCATAGTGAAGGTGACCAAATCATCAGTTTTATGAGTGCAGGCAGGGGTCACTAGTACTAAAAATATGATGTGTAATAAACGGTTCATAAAGGCTCCTTAACTGTAGTCTGAGTTATCGCCCTGTAAGTCTTCGCTTGAAGCTGAAAAGATAAGCCGTTCGTTTCTTGTTTCAACACAAAATCATGTAATGTAACTATTCTAGGTAAACTTGCTATTTTGGTAACAAAAACACCAAAATCATGGTATTTGCCAGTAACTTCTATTTGTATTGGTAGTTCAGTGTAAAACTCTTTACTTACTTCTGGTTGCCAGTGTAAAAGCTTGAAACTTAGACCCGAGGAAGTACCAGCATGGGTGATGTCGTCTAACAAACCTGGTGTTTCGTTACTAGTGGGAAGAGTTTGAAGCATGGTCGAAAAGTCAGCTTCAAGTAATTTTAATTGCGTTTCATATGGCTCAAGATTTACGGCGATATGATATTTGGCTCGGTATTGATTTTTGAGTGTTTTTTCCTGAGCCGTCGCATCATCAAGGATTGGAAGTATTGGTTGTATCACTAGGTAAAAGCTTAAAATCAAGACACTAAGTGTGGCCAGGATACAAAAGAATATCTTAATTTCTTTGGGCCAAATTGCAATGTCAGTAGAATTTAGCGCATTGAGGTGTTTAAGTTGTTGGAAGTCAAAACTCATTCAACACCGCCTGTTGTATCTGCAATAATAAATCGAGGCGCTATATAGCTTGCGATATTAAATGTTAAACGAAAACGATTAACCCGTTGAGCTGAGTCTGGCTCGGCAGTGATAGATGATATTTCTGGGTCGATAAATATTGGGGAATCACCTAATGCCCGTATGAATGCAGCTAGATGATTATTTGAAATCGATGTCCCCTCTAAGATAAGGATGTTATCAATGCTATGTAGTTTGTTGAAAGCTATACCGTTGGGGATAATTTGCGCAAGCTCATCAATGATTTTCGGGGTTGCGTTACGGAATATCTGTAGTTGTTCAATCAACTTCATTTTTTGTTCTAATGTTTTTTGTTGGATGCGCACCGCTTTAATTTTTTCGACTTTTATATCTAAAAAAGCAATTTCTTGTTGTAAAAATGCATTTCGGGTTTGCTGGATTGAAAGTAAATGTTCAATACCTATGCTGACTAGCCAGAGGCAGGTAAAAGCAATACCTGAGATACTGCCCAGTAAAGCTAAATAATGCTTCTTTTGTTGTTCGCGCTTTGTTATGCGCCAAGGAAGTAGATTTATCGATGGCATGGATTAATACTCCGCGCTGATAACCCAATCGCTAATATCATAAGGGGGAGAGTTTGCTTAAATTTAGTGGCTATTTCAGCCTGTTTTGCAGGCCAATGTAAGGTATCCTTAATAGTTAATTGGGTACAAGGTATACCTAATTCTGCAGTTAAAAATGTTGTTATGTTTGGCAGCATCGCAACGGCACCAGAAAGAATGATATGTTGTATAGAGCTATCTGGAACAGCCTGTTGCATCAGTTCTAATGCGCGTCTGATATTTTGCTGTAGTTGACTTAAAAAGACAGATAACACACGATCCTCCCAGCCTTCAGGTAGTATGTTTTCTGTCAGTTGTATTAGTGCATCGTGGCGTTCTAATTGGTAAGCAAGCATGATATCTTGGAGTAAAGCTTCAGAACCAAAATTATGGTCTTTGGCATAAATGGTGTTGTCATTTTCCAGTACAAGGATATGTGACAACTGGGTACCAATATGTAAAAAGACTGTCGTTTTTTGTAAATTTTGAGCGGGATAAATCAGCCGATAAGCGTTAGCTAATGCATTAAGTTCCGTATCAACTACAACCGGGGTAAGTTTCTGTTCTCTCAGTAAAGTATTCCGCGTATCTACTACATTGCGATGTGCAGCGGTTAGTAAAATATCTTTTTTACCTAAGTGAGTTTTACTGGAGCCAAGGCTTTCAAAATCTAAATAGATTTCTTCTAATGGAAAAGGAATTAGGCTGTCAACATCGAGCATTAACTGTTCTTCCAAGCAAGATTCAGTAAGTACTTCGTCCATTTGTATTAACTTCGAAATAACCGATGGCCCGGCAACTGCAATTGCTGAAACTGCCTGTTGAATCTGCAATTGGAGCTTGATTTTTTTTAGGGAATTACTGATAGCATCAAAATCTTGTATGCTACGCTCCATAAAAGCGTTACCAATGATATTTTCATGAGCACACCCCAAGATCAAAAAGCCATCTGTTTGTGGCTGCAAATAAACAGCTTTAATAGATGTAGACCCAATATCTATCCCCAATAAAGGTTTGGTTTTCTTGTTAAAAACGGTAAACTTCACTACTTTGATATCCTGTTTGATAAAGCGAATCAGACGGTTAAGATTTTACGGCATGTTTGTCTTTAAATATTATGCTTTGCAAACCTTTGCAGACCATAGTTTAGTTACAGCTAGGGGAAAGATATTAAGAGTCCCAACAAACATACATACGTATAGAAATATATGACATAGGGAATTTTTTGCGTACTTATGCAGGCGATTATTAAGATATTCAGAACTTTAGTGGTGTTATTTGGCATCGGTATAGCCGGTGGCTTAGTCATTATCGCAGGTTTATATTTTTATCTTAAAGCTGACCTTCCTTCGGTAGATGTCTTAAAAGATATCCGCTTGCAAACACCTATGAAAATCTATACCGCAGATGGTTTATTAATATCTCAATATGGTGTCAAACGTCGTATTCCGGTAGCGATTGAAGACGCTCCTAAAACTCTTATCCAAGCCGTATTAGCAACTGAAGACTCTCGTTTTTATCAACATGAAGGCATCGATCCTATCGGTATCGCTAGAGCGATGGTCAATTTAGTTGCTACGGGTGAAAAAGGGCAGGGTGGAAGTACGTTAACTATGCAGTTGGCACGTGGTTTTTTCTTGACTAGAGAAAAAACCTATATTCGTAAAATTAAAGAAATATTTATTGCGTGGCACATCGAACAAACGTTAACGAAAGACGAAATCTTAGAATTATATTTAAACAAAGTCGAATTAGGTCATCGAGCTTTTGGTTTTGGCGCGGCCGCGCAGGTTTATTATGGCAAATCTCTCGCTGAACTCACTCTTGCACAGACAGCTACATTAGCAGGATTGCCAAAAGCTCCATCCGTACTGAATCCTATTAGTGGCCCTGAGCGTTCAATTGAACGTCGACGTACTGTTTTAGTAAGAATGCTACGTGAAGGTTATATTGATGACGCTACTTTCAGAATAGCTCGTGATGCACCTGTTACCGCTCGTAAACACGGTGCTGAAATTGAGCTCAACGCGCCGTATCTTGGCAACTTAATCTACAACGAAATGATCGATATGTTCGGTAAAGAGCAGGCTGAAACCAATGGCTACAAGGTTTATGCAACGGCATCTAGTGAGTTACAAAAGGCCGCTCAAAAAGCTGTGATTCAAAATTTGCATGACTATGATGAACGCCATGGTTATCGTGGGCATATCTCTCATATCTTCAACCTACATGCCGCTTACCCTAAAGACGAGGAAGTTTTCGAGCAAACTTGGCATGATGAAAGTTTAGAGGAGCAAGACAGTACCTCAGGCCTAGGCTTAACCGGTGGTCAGGCAATACCAGAGAGAAGTGTATTCAGTTCAAATGGCATAGATAGTCAGTCAAAAGTGACAGAAAATCTAGCCAATCCAGGTTTAGTAGAGGTTCAATTAACGCCAGAAGAACAGGCAGAACAAGCTCGTCAGATGCTAACAGAAAGTATCTTAGCGGATGAGGAGCGGACAATAGATTTGCTTAAACAGGTTGATCCCGTTTACCCAATCATCCCTGCTGTTGTTTTGGATGTATTTGCACAAAGCGCATTAGTTATGACCCAAACAGGCCAGAGAGTCACATTGCATTGGCCAGGTATAGCTTGGGCTCGTCCTTATATTAATGATAAGCGGCAAGGGCCTCACCCGGAATCCGCGTCTGCAGTCTTGGGGCTTGGAGATATCATATATATTCGCGAAAAAACTGAGAATGAGTGGTATCTCAGCCAATTACCGGAAGTAAGTGGGGCTTTTGTTGCTTTAGACCCAAATACTGGAGCAGTGCAAGCCGTTATCGGTGGCTATAATTTTTATCAAAGTCAGTTTAACCGTGCTACACAAGCAAAACGTCAGGTCGGATCTAACATAAAACCATTTATTTACTCTGCTGCGTTAGAAAATGGTTATACCCTTGCTAGCGTCATTAATGACGCTCCAATTAATCAATGGGATGCCAGTAGTGGAGTTGCATGGCGCCCGCAAAATTCACCAGCAGTTTACGATGGGCCGATTCGTATGCGGGTCGCTTTGGGTAAATCTAAAAACGTGGTTTCTGTCCGTTTACTGCGGGGCGTTGGGATTGAAAATGCTGCTCGCTACCTAGCGAATTTTGGATTTGATATTGACGAAATACCTAGAGATGAAACCCTATCTTTGGGTTCTGGTTCGCATACGCCTATCGAAGTTGCTACTGGTTTCTCGGTTTTTGCCAATGGCGGATTTGCAATTCAACCTTACTTCATTGAAAAAATCACGGACGCCCAAGACAATATTATCTGGCAACCCCGACCGCTAGTTGCTTGTATGACTTGTTTGGATCTTGAATCAGATGTTATGGATCCTGTTGATATTGCGAGTGAAAGCTTTACGCTAGGTGATGATAAAGCGCTTGAAGCTGCTCTTGCTAGAGAATTAACGATGCTCGATGACTTGATAGAGAGTGCTGACCAAAAGATAGATAAAGACAGCACGCAAAACACCGAACTCAATGATAAACGCGATTATATACAAGCACCACGAGTGATCTCTGAACAGAACGCTTTTTTGGTCAAACACATGTTAAGTACTGCCGTTCGAGCAAATGGTAATTGGAACAAAAAAACCTACTGGTTAGGGACGGGATGGCGCGCACGTAATATATTACAACGCACGGATATTGGTGGAAAAACAGGTACAACAAATGATTCAAGAGATACATGGTTTACCGGTTATGCACCTGGTTTAGTTGCAACTAGTTGGGTAGGTTTTGATGATAGTCAAAGACAACTTGGGCGCACCACCCGCAACCAAAATTTAGTGAATTTAAATCCCGAGAAATTTAATTGGATTGGCAACGGCCTAATAGGCTCTGAGGACGGTGCAAAAGCTGCTCAGCCGGCTTGGATAAGATTTATGCAGGTTGCATTAGCTGGTATGCCAGAAACACCTTTAACCATTCCCCCGGCGGTTACCCAAGTAAGGATTGACAGGAATACCGGTAAATTGACTAAACGTACCGATCATACTGCGATGTTTGAATTTTTCGCCGCAGGCACTGAACCTGTATTGATGGTTCGAGATGATCAAGTCATCGACCCTCTTGATGATACTCAGACACAGGTTGAAGATGAAGAGGATATCTTCTAGTCGCTTTGTATTTCTTTTACATACCTCATGAAGCATAAGAACAAAAATAAAACTAACGACAAATAATGGACAATCAAGAATGAAAAACGAATCGTTTTTATATATTCCACATGCAGGACCGGCTTTACTGGAAACACCGCTACTGAATAAAGGGAGTGCTTTTACTGAAAGAGAACGTAAATCGTTTAACTTGATGGGGTTGCTCCCCCCGCGTTACGAGACAATCGAAGAGCAGGTTTCACGAGCGTATCAACAGTACAAAAGCTTTGATGAGCCAATCAATAAGCATATTTACCTGCGAGCGATTCAAGATAACAATGAAACTTTGTATTTTCGTTTAGTGCAAACGCATATTGCTGAAATGATGCCGATCATCTATACCCCTACAGTAGGTGATGCCTGTGAGATGTTTTCGGATATATACCGATCGTCTCGCGGACTATTTTTGTCTTATCGTGAGCGTCATAATTTGGATGATATCTTGCGAAATGTGACGAAAAGTAAGGTTAAAGTCATTGTGGTAACGGATGGTGAGCGAATCTTAGGTTTGGGTGACCAAGGCATTGGTGGTATGGGGATCCCTATCGGGAAACTCGCATTATATACTGCATGTGGTGGGATCAGCCCTGCGTATACTTTACCGATTACGCTTGATATGGGAACGAATAACGAAAAATTGCTCAATGACCCAATGTACATGGGCGAGCGTCATACTCGTGTCGACAAAGAAACCTACTATGAATTCATTGAATTGTTCATGCAAGCTGTCAAGCGTCGCTGGCCAGAAGCAATGGTGCAGTTTGAAGATTTTGCTCAGCCTAATGCAATGCCTATTTTGAATAAATACCGTCAAGATTACTGCTGTTTCAATGATGATATTCAAGGAACAGCTGCAGTTGCTTTAGGTACATTGTTGTCGGCCTGTCGGTTGGCAAACAAAAAACTTTCACAGATGAATGTCACATTTGTCGGTGGTGGCTCTGCCGGTTGTGGTATTGCTGAGATGTTGATTCAGCAAATGGTGCATGAAGGGTTAGATGATGCAGCAGCACGTAGTAGGGTCTTTATGGTCGACCGATATGGCCTGATTACTTCAGGTATGACTAGTTTGATGGATTTCCAAGAGAAGCTAGCTCAAGATCCCAAAGCACTGAGTGATTGGGAAATATCCGGTGAATATGCCTCATTATTAGAGGTGGTACAGCAAGCTAAGCCTGATATTTTAATTGGTGTGTCAGGTGTCGCTGGTTTATTCACTCAGGAAGTCATTGAAACGATGGCAATAAATCATCCATTACCGATAATTTTCCCACTATCAAATCCATCCAAACGAGTTGAAGCGCATCCTAAAGATGTGGTGGAATGGACCAATGGTCAGGTTATTTTAGCTACTGGAAGTCCTTTTGAAAATGTAGAATACAATGGTCAAACGTTCCCGATTGCCCAATGTAACAATAGTTATATTTTCCCAGGAATTGGTTTAGGGGCTCTGGTGGTTAAAGCAAAGGTGATTAGTGATGAAATGTTGATGGCTAGTTCAAATGCTTTGGCTGAAGTGTCACCTATAGCAAATACTGGGAAAGGAGCTTTGCTGCCACCGATTACCGACATTCAAGCAATCAGTAAGCGAATTGCTTTTGCAGTGGCGAAAGTGGCGATTGCCCAAGGGCATGCTTTAGCTATGGATGATGAGACCTTACAGCAAAGAATTACTAAGTACTTCTGGACACCCAAATATCGTGAGTACAAACGAGTAAGCCTGTAAGTCTTCAATCTGCTTTTGATAAAATGTAAATATTTACCTTAGTACTTAAATTTCTAGGGTAAATATTTTTGAGTTTCTTTGGAAGTTATATAACTCTTGTTTTGCAGTGGGTAAAACGTCTTTTTCAGCTTCTTTAAAGCCTTGTTCTAAGAACCAATGCGCAGTTAATGTAGTTAGTACAAATAAAGTGTTAATGTCTTGCAGGCGCGCTTGAGTCGATAGTGCTTCTAAGAGGCGTTCACCCCTATTTTTACCTCGATACTGTATATGTGTAGCTACGCATGCAATTTCCCCGAAACCATCTGGGTAAGGGTATAGTGCAGCGCAGGCAATGATCATTCCATCCCTTTCTATCACTGTAAATTGGGCAATTTCTTGCTCTAAGCGTTCTCTTGAACGCTTTACCAGTGCACCACTTTCCTCAAGCGGTTTGATGAGTTGTAAAATGCCACCAACATCTTCAATTTGTGCTGGACGCAAGCGTTCATAATGATTTTCAGTCACCAGTGAACCCGTACCATCACGGGTAAATAACTCTTTAAGTAAGGAGCCGTCAATCGCATAACTTACGCAGTGAGCACGCGGTATACCGGCTCTTACCGAATGAGCTAAAGCGTGAATAACTGAAGGCTCATTAATGAGTTCGTCAGCCGNAATGAGTTGTTCAAATTTAGCTAACTCGACATTACGCAGTAAGGCATCATCTTGGGTAATAAGTCCTTTATACGAGGAAAACGCGATCAATTTATCCGCTTTCATAGTATCAGCGGCACATGTAGCAACTTCTTCATGGGATAGGTTAAAGACTTCACCGGTAGGCGAGTAACCCACTGGTGATAATAAAACGATATAGCCATCATCTAGGTGATTACTAATCCCTTCGGAGTCGATACGACGAACATATCCTGTATTTTCATAATCTACACCTTCTCGTACGCCCATGGGTTTTGCTACCACTAGGTTGCCTGAAGCTACACGGATCTGAGAGCCGTGCATAGGAGAATTAGCTAGTCCCATTGTTAAAAGAGCTTCAATTTGCGACCGTACTGAACCGGAAGCATCTTTTACGCATTCTAACGTCGTTTTATCAGTAATCCGTATATCATCATTAAAACGCCCTTGAATATGACGCATAGAGATACGCTCTTCGATTTGTGGACGCGCACCATGCACGATAATTAAACGGACACCTAAGGAGTTTAGCAGAGCAATATCATGGATAATTGTAGGTAAATTTTCACTTGCTACAGCTTCACCACTAAGCATAATGACAAAGGTTTTCCCTCGATGCGCATTGATGTAAGGCGCTGAGTTGCGGAATAAGGAAATCATATCTAAGTGGCTAAGGACCATATTGTTTCTCTGTGTAAAATCATGGGGACAATATGTCCCTCTTGGTACTGTTATTAACTTGCTTGTTGCTCAGCAACAAATTGTTGTGCTGCACTGACGGCTTTTGTCACAGGCTCAATTCCTGTACCACCTAAGATATTGCGTTTATCAACGAGATATTCTAGTTGTAAAATTGGGTACACATCATCTTCAATCACAGCGGAGAATTGTTTCAACTCGGCAACAGAAAGTTCTTCTAAGGCCTTGCGTTGACTGATAGCAAAAACTACCGCTTGGCCAGAAATATCATGGGCGGTGCGGAATGGGATCCCTTTATCAACCAAGTAATCTGCCAGTTCAGTTGCATTTGCATAGCCTTGTTGTGCCGCTTGTTGACAACGCGCTTTATCGACAACCACACTGTCTAATACTTCAACTGCAATCGATAAACAAATATGCCATTGCGTCACGGCATCCATCGCGCCTTCTTTGTCTTCTTGCATATCTTTGTTATACGCTAAAGGTAGGCCTTTCATGGTGACCAAAAGACCTTGTAAGGAACCAAAGACACGACCACATTTACCGCGCATTAACTCCAACGCATCTGGATTTTTCTTCTGTGGCATTAGGGACGAGCCAGAAGTTACTGCGTCACCCAGTTGAATAAAACCAGACTCACCAGAGTTGTAGAAAATCATATCTTCAGCCATGCGCGAAATATGCATCATGCTGGTAGAGGCACAAAACAGTAATTCAAGCACGAAATCACGGTCTGAGACTGCGTCCAGACTATTAGTACAAGGAGCAGTGAAACCCAGTTGGTCTGCGATATTTTGGCGATCAACAGGGTAGGTTGTACCGGCTAACGCACCACAACCCAACGGGCTGAAGTTCATACGTGCTAAGGCATCATCTAAGCGTGAGACATCGCGTTTAAACATTTCAACATAAGCGAGTGCCCAATGCGCAAAACGCACAGGTTGCGCACGTTGTAAGTGCGTATAACCTGGAAAGATAATGTCTTGGGTACGTGCAGCTAATTCGGTAAGCGCAGCGATAACGCCTACTAAATCTGTGCGTAACATAGCGATATGGTCTTTACACCACAGTCTAAAGTCGGTCGCAACTTGATCGTTACGGCTTCGACCCGTGTGCAATTTACGGGCGATGTCACCTAAGGTTGCTGTCAATTCTGCTTCAACAAACGCATGAATATCTTCTTCCTCGGTTTGACTGAAATCCAAGGTACCTGCTTGCGCTTGGTCTAGCAGTGCTTGTAATCCTGCTTCAAGCTGAGTTTGCTCATCAGCAGTAAGTACCCCTGCGCCCTGCAAGGCACGAGACCAGATAATTGACCCAAAGATATCTTGGCTCGCCATTACTTGATCAAAACCAATAGAATCATTTACCTGGCGAAACATATTACTACTTCCACCACTGAAGCGACCGCCCCATAAAGCCATGTTATATATCCTTTTTAGTTATTTTTTATCAGCATCGTGCATTGCTTTAATGCGAGAAGATAAGCTAAATAAACGAATAAAGCCTTCGGCATGGGATTGGTCGTAGACGTCATCTGCACCGAATGTCGCGAAGTCTTCAGAATACAAAGAATTAGGTGATTGGCGTTGAATAACAGTTGCCGTACCTTTGTATAATTTCACAACGATTTCGCCAGTAACTAACTGGGCAAAAGAGTTCGCGGCAGCTAATAAAGAGTCATTTAAAGCGGTAAACCAACGGCCGTCGTACATCACATGTGAAAACTCTAAGCCTAATTGCTCACGGAATTTTAACGCAGATTTGTCTAAAACTAGAGTCTCTAGTGCTTTGTACGCTTTCATTAATACTGTACCACCCGGAGTTTCATAACAACCACGAGACTTCATACCAACGAGACGGTTTTCGACAATATCAATTCGACCAACACCATGTGGTGCAGCCAAGTTGTTTAACTCAACTAAAGCGTCGTATGCACTTAACGCTTGGCCATTCACGTGAGTTAATTCACCTTCTTTAAACGTTAGGTTAATCGTTGCTGGAAGGTCTGGTGCATCCATTGGATCAGTAGTTAATGTCCACACACCTTTAGTTGGCTCACACCAAGGATCTTCTAATTCACCACCTTCGTGTGAGATGTGCCATGCATTCGCATCACGGCTATAAATTTTAGTAGCTGAAGCTGTCGTTGGAATATTACGCTCAGCAAGATAATCTAGAAGGTCTTCACGAGATACCATATCCCACTCACGCCATGGAGCAATAACAGTTAACTCAGGCGCAAGTGCAGCAAAGGCACCTTCAAAACGTACTTGGTCATTACCTTTACCTGTACAACCGTGACACAAGGCATCAGCGCCAACTTTACGAGCAACTTCGACTTGCGCTTTAGCAATCACTGGACGCGCCATTGATGTACCTAATAGGTATTCGCCTTCATAGACAGCACCTGTTTTGATCGTTGGGAAAATAAAGTCTTGGACAAACTCTTGCTTCAAATCAACAATGTGACATTCTGAAGCACCAGAAGCGATTGCTTTTTCATGTAACCCTTCAAGTTCTTCATCTCCTTGACCTACATCTGCCGCAAAAGCGACAACTTCACAGTTATAGTTTTCTTTTAACCATGGCACGATAGCGGATGTATCTAAGCCACCTGAGTAAGCTAAAACTACTTTTTTGATAGTCTGTTTTGACATAATTATATTCTCTCACCTAAAAGCTGGATCATAATGGCATTTTGCGCATGCATTCTATTCTCAGCTTGTAACATTAATAATGACGCATCCGAATCAATCAGTGCGCCTGTAATTTCTAAATCTCTATGTGCCGGTTGGCAGTGCATTACGTATTGAGCACCACTTTTCTGCATTAAATCGTGGTTGATTTGATATGGCATGAACTTTTCTTTGATATCGGCCAAAGGCGTTTCATCACCCATAGATAACCAAGTGTCAGTATACAACACATCAACATTTTCTAAGCCAGAAATATCATGAGTTTCACGAATATCTGCACCGGTAGTTTGTGCTAACGTTCGCGCCAATGACACAATCTCGGGATCTGCTTCATGCCCTTTTGGCGTTACGACAACTTGATGAACACCCAACAATGCACCTACAATCAATAAAGAATGCGTCACATTATTACCATCACCGATGTAAGCCATCGTTTTCCCCTTTACATCATGGAAAACTTCAGCCATCGCTAAATAATCGGCTAAAGCCTGACAGGGATGATATAGGTCACAAAGGGCATTAATGACAGGTACTGATGCATGAGCTTGTAATTCTTCTAGAGTGCTGTGTGAAAAAACACGCGCGATAATTCCATCAGCCCAACAAGATAAGTTTAAAGCCATATCTTTAGTATCTTCACGACCGGCTAGATTATTGGCTTGGGCATCAAGGTACACTAAGTGACCACCTAATTTTTGGATCCCAATATCAAAACTAACGCGCGTACGTAATGATGGTTTTTCAAAAAGCGCTACCAATGACTTACCTTGCAGGGTATTGCGAAAATCTGAAGGTGCACGTTTGACATGTAAAGCCAATGCTAATAAATCTTGCATTTGTGCTGGAGTGGTATCTTTAAATGTCAATAAATCCTGTTGCATGTCATCATCCTATATTTTGTATTAATTCATATCGTGCTACTGGTAAGCGATTCAATTTTACTGAAGTAGACACTTAATTTTCTACGTTTACTCAGGAATAATATGGGTACCGAAAGTACTCAAATTTTCCGCGTCGATGTCCCGCATTTTAGACCAATCACCAATGATTACCCGACGTTTTAAAATATCTGCTGACTCTAAAGCGGCTGCGACTTTAACAATCATGCCGTCAGTGATTACTTGAGTATCAACCAGAGTCGTAAATGCAGCTTGATCAATGGTGGGAAGTTTTTGTTTGTTCTGATCTAATACCCCAGGGACATCGGACAATAACATTAGATCTGCATCTGCCAAGGTCGCAATAACTGTTGCGGCCTGATCAGCATTCACGTTCATTAAATCACCGTGTTTATCTGCACCAATAGAGTTAATAATGGGCAAAAAACCATTCTGGCATAACTGCGTGAGTAGTTTTGGGTTTTTAGCCGACGGGATCCCGACGTTACCCACATCGAGTGGGTGTCGAGCACATTCGGTCATTTGGCCATCAGCGAGCGTTAAACTAACCGGTGACAGTCCTGTTCCTAACGCAAAGCTTAACATTTTTGTCGCATATTGTCCGGCTAATGCACCAGCAACATAAGGAATATGTTCAGGCGGTGTAACTCTTAAACCGGATACTTTTTGACTGGTAAACCCTAGTTTTCCAAGTAAATCCTGCACACCTGCACCGCCACCATGGACTAAGATGACTGGGCGATACTGCAAGATATTTTTTACGCTAGTAAAAAACTCAGTTTGCCCTGACGGCGCATCAATAAATGCTCCACCGACTTTAATCACTAGAGGGTTCATATTTGTGCCTCAGGCAATAAGCCACTCATGATTGGAAGACCTTGGGTCAAATTGGCACATTGGATAGCTTGGGCGGCAGCACCTTTCAGCACATTATCTATCGCGGTGGTTACAACGACGTAATTTTTTTGTTCGCTATGTGCAAAATGCACATCACAAAATGGTGTATGTACCACATCATCGATTTTCGGTGCGCTCTTTCTTAAACGAATACAAGGTGTATCCGCATAAGCTTGAGTAAATGCCGAACGGATTTGTTCGGTGGTAGTACCGGGCCTAACCTCTGCGGTAATAGTTGCTAAAATACCACGCTTAAAGTTACCTAAGTGTGGTGTGAAGATAACTTCGTGACCTAAATAAGCTTCGATTTCAGGCATGTGACGGTGTTGTAATAATCCGTAGGCTTGTAAACTGACTTCGCAAAAACTATTGCCTAATATGGCTTTACGACCTGCACCACTGACCCCTGATACTGCATTTATAATGGGTAAGGTGCTGGTCAGTAAGCCTGCAGCGTTTAAAGGTTTGAGTCCTGTAAGGCTAGCGGTAGGATAGCAGCCCGGCACTGCGATTAATGAGGCCTCAGCTATTTGCTCAGGATACCATTCGGCAAGCCCATAAATAGCTGCTGTGCGCCACGTATCATCAGTATGTGGGAATCCATAATATGCAGCAAATACATCAGCATCCTTAATTCTAAAAGCACCAGACAAATCTAATATGACTGCACGTTTACCGGCGAGTTGTTGCATCCAATCATGGGAGGCCTCATGAGGCGTTGCAAGGAAAATAACGTCATAATCCGAGCCTAGCTTAGCCAAGATGGTATCGTTTAACGGTTGGAGTGGGTCTGAATTAATGCCGATTAAAGCGCTGTGTAAACTGTCTATGGGCTTATGCGCATCAGCAGAATGCTCTGAAACAAACAACCCATCAAGATTATAAGTATTATGCAAGCTAAGATATTTGACAAGTTCAGCGCCAGTGTAACCACTAGCGCCTAAGATACAGGTTTTAATCATATTAGAAGTCCCAGGAGATATAATTATTCATTGAAGAAAAATCCTTTTTACCTTTATTAATAACTACGACAAACTACTAATAAAGGTAAAAAGTGTTGCATATTGGGTGTAAACTACGCACTCATCGTAGCACAAAACCCATATTACAAAGGCAGGGAGAGTGTAAAATTGTTGAAAGTTGTTTTTGCATGCTAGCGATTCACAAAATAAATATTATTGAATTAACCATGATCAGGCGGCTAATGACTTAATTGAAGTAAAGTATACTAAATATAAATACTTATTCAACAAAAATGTATAAATATTCATTTTATTTGCATAATACATCAGTCTATAGCATCAACATTTAATTAAGACTATTACTATTGAGTTTTAGGCAATAACTAAAAGAGATCTTACAGGTGCACTTTTGCAAGAATAAGCGTTATCAGCAGTGTATACTTTCTTATATCCTAATTTACAAAATAAAAATTAATAATCCTAATGAACTTTAGTCTATATCACTATTCACCTGCCGAATATACAGCTTACGATCCATCGAGTCGAGCTGTTGCACATTGGGTAGTAAGTGTTTTGCGCACTCATTTGAGAAGTTCCTCAGACCGCAATTTTAACGCAATAGTGCCTGTTAAGTCGATTTTAGCGGAACTTGATATTCATTTATGGAGCAATACTAAAGCTAGGGAAGCATCATGAGAATAGGATTAACTACAGAAGTAGAATTATTAAATGGTACAGGGGAATTAATTGATGCTTGGTTTGCCCAAAATGTCGAATCCAATACGCTGACTACGCCAGATGGTATTCGTTTAGCTTATGCCTCGATTACTCCTCAACCAAACCTACCGACCATAGTGATTTCAAGTGGACGTGTTGAAAGTTACGTCAAATATAAGGAAGTTATTTTTGATTTGGTCCAACACGGCTTTGCAGTTTTTATTCATGATCATCGCGGTCAGGGCTTATCACAACGGACGTCCCATCACGCTCAGCATGGGCATGTTGATGATTTTGCTGAATATGTTACTGACTTACACTATTTTGTTAGTGTTATAGTGCAATCTTACTGCCCACGTCCGCATTTATTGTGTCATTCAATGGGAGGCGCAATTGGACTTTTAACTGCGCTCAAATATCCAGAGTTATTTGCAAAGATAGCCATGACCTCACCGATGTTTGGTTTGCGTGTGCCAGTTCCAATGTGGCTTGCGCATTGTGCTATGTGGTTAGGGTTGTCATGGTCCAAACTTACTCACAAAGCACATTATTTTTTAGGTCAGAAAGACTATACTGAGGTTCCTTTTGCAGAGAATCGATTAATGCGTTCACAAGTGCGTTATCAGCGTTTTAAGAAAACTCAATACGCATTGCCAGAAACGCAGCTAGGCGGTGTGACATTTCAATGGGTTGCAGCTGCCAATGCTGCCCTAGAGCAAATTACAAATAAAGCTATGCAGTGCTCTAACCAAGTTCTATGTTTAAGTGCAGAAAGAGAACAAGTTGTCGATAATGTCCCCCAAGCAGAAGTAGTCAACTTGATCCCAGACAGCACTTATTATGTGGTTAAAGAAGCTGAACATGAGATCTTATTTGAACAAGATCACATTCGTAACCCAGCTTTATTAAGCATCATTAAATTTTTTAAAGGCTAATGAATATAGTATATATAGTAATAGTGAGTACTAACTAATTCACTATATGTAGATGGAGAAATCAATGTTAGATATTGTGTTATACGAACCAGAAATCCCACCGAATACCGGGAATATTATTCGCTTATGCGCCAATTCAGGCTTTGCTTTACACCTCATTGAGCCGCTCGGTTTCGATTGGGATGACAAGAAAGTCAGACGGGCTGGTTTAGATTATCATGAGTTCACCAAAGTAAAGCGTTACCCCAATTTACAGGCATATTTAGATGAGAGACAACCTAAACGGATTTTTGCTTGTACAACTAAAGGTTCGATGTTTCATTCAAAGGCAGAATATAGCCTTGGGGATGCTTTGATATTTGGACCTGAAACACGTGGATTACCTCATGAGTTTATTATGAGTCTACCTGAGTCACAAAGAGTTAGAATACCTATGCTACCAGATAGCAGAAGTATGAATTTATCAAACGCGGTTTCTGTATTTGTTTATGAGGCGTGGCGTCAAATGGGTTTTCCTAACGCGCAATAGTAATACTCTAATGGAATATACAGGTAAACTTAATTAGTAAGATAGGTCAGTATACTATTCGCTTTTTTGTTCGCGTCCTAATAAGTCAAATGCAGCTTCTTGGGCATTTTTGTTTTGATAGAGTACAGCATAGATTTGCTCAGTAATGGGCATCTCTACTTTATATTTTTGGGCAAGCACAAACACTTCTTGAGTATTTCTATGGCCTTCAACGACTTGGCCTATTTCCTCTATAGCGGCTTTGACACTTTTGCCAGCACCTAAAGCAAGGCCAAAGCGGCGATTACGAGACTGATTATCAGTACAGGTCAGTACTAAATCACCTAAGCCCGCCATTCCCATAAAAGTTTCTGCAGACGCCCCAACAGCTGTCCCTAGGCGAGTCATTTCAACAAGGCCACGAGTAATGAGTGCTGTGCGCGCATTAGCACCAAAACCGAGGCCATCAGCTAAACCTGCACCAATTGCTATCACATTTTTTACAGCCCCCCCGAGTTGCACACCTATAAAATCCGGGTTCAGATAAACTCTAAATGATTTTGTACAATGGAGTTTTGCTGCAATGTCTTGAGCAAATTGTGGATCAGTAGCAGCCAGAGATATAGCAGTAGGTAGACCCGCAGCCATTTCTTTGGCAAATGTTGGACCTGATAAAATGCCCATTGGACGAGCTGGCCCAATAATTTCTGCTGCAACGTCTTGCAGGAGTCGGCCTGTTTCTGGTTCTAATCCCTTAGTTGCCCATACAACACGATGTTGCGCAGTTAAATAAGGCGCAATTTCTGTTAAACAAGCAGCAAAGGCATGTGACGGAACAACCACTAGTATATCGTTAGAGTGGGCCATTACAGAAGCAATGTCAGGATTTAAATGGAGACTATCTGGGAAAGTATAACCTGCCAGATAACGCGAATTCTCGCGGGTTTCTGCCAAGGTTTTAAGCGTAGTCGAATTGCGACCCCATAAGTGTGTGTCAACGCCATTTCGGGCTAAACACATTGCTAGAGCTGTGCCGTAAGAGCCTGCACCAAGCACACTTATGGTTGTATTAGACATATTTTATGCGTCAGTCTGTGATGCTTGGGCTTCTTCTTTCGCACGGTTTTGTAGATACGCTTGGAAGACTGCATCAAAGTTTACAGGAGCAAGATTTAACGGTGGGAAGGTACCGCGATTAACCAAGTTTGAAATTGCTTCACGGGCATAAGGGAATAATGTGTTCGGGCAAAATGCACCTAATAACTGAGCGCGATTTGGTTCAGGAATATCAGCACCAATAATGAAAATACCAGCTTGTTGTACTTCACACAAGAACGCAACTTGGTCTTCAACTGTAGCTGTGACAGTAACCGACAAAGTTACTTCAAATACGTTTTCTTCTAGTTTAGCTGTTTTGGTATCTAAATCTAATTTGACTTCTGGTTTCCACTCTTTAGCAAAAATAGCAGGAGAGTTAGGTGTCTCAAAAGAAATATCCTTCGTGTAGATGCGTTGAATGTTAAATTGTGCTTGTGCTTGATCCGCACCGTTTACTGCTTGTTCAGCCATGAGAGTTCCTGTTTAGATTAATTACGCAATTAATGCGTCAAGTTTGTTTTGAGATTCAAGAGCAAGAAGGTCACTGCAACCACCAATATGCGNTCCGTCAATGAAGATTTGTGGTACGGTAGTTTGACCATTTGCACGCTCAATCATTTCAGGACGTCTGTTCGGTTGCTCTTGAATATCAACATTAGTGTAAGTAACACCTTTGCTATCAAATAAAGCTAACGCACGTATACAAAACGGGCAGTAGTCTTTGGTATAAACTTCGATTTTTGCCACAGTAATAAATCCTTAATTTGACTTAACGAGTTACTGGCAAGTTTGCGCCAGTCCATGCATTCATGCCACCTTTTAAAACATCTGTTTTGGAAAAACCTGATTTATGTAGTTTGGCAGCGACTTTTTTCGCACTCATACCCATTTCACATACTACTATTATGGGTTGGTCTTTATGTTTTTCAAGCTTTGCAAAGTTACCAGCGGTCACTTCTTCAGATTTGATTTGACGAGCGCCTAAAATATGACCTTTTTTGAAATCTTCAGGTTTACGAATATCTAATAAAATTGCGTCTTCTTTGTTTATTTTAAAAGTAGTTTCTGTTGGGTCTAATTCTTTGTAAGGTGCCAGGAAACCGGCTACAAAACTGTAAATTAAAAGCACGACGAGAGCTAGCCAGATGCCAGCTAGAAAAAAATTATTAGTTGCAAACTCGATGTACTGTTCCATAAAAAACCTGTTTTGGTATTAATTTTAGTCGACAAAGTATATCGGAAATGGAGCGTTTGACCAGTATTTCAAGCATAAACCTAAAAATTCAATGTTATCTCGCCGCATTTTCTTTATTGATGGGGGGATAAATGGTAATTTATGCACTAGAAATTTTGTTTAAATTAAAGATTTGTTGAGGTTATATGTCACACGCGGAACACGCCACTCACCTTCCGAGAAAAACCATCGCGCTTTTAATACTCGATGGTTGGGGATATCGTGAAAATCCTGAAAATAACGCTATCTTAGCAGCGCGCACACCAAATTTAGATGCCCTTAAGGAACAATACCCCGCCACCTTGATTTCAGGCTCTGGTTTAGACGTTGGTTTGCCTGAAGGTCAAATGGGTAACTCAGAAGTAGGGCATGTTAATTTAGGTGCAGGTCGGGTGGTTTATCAAGATTTTACCAAGATTACTAAAGCGATTGCTGATAACGAATTCACTACAAATGAAGTATTAGTTACGGCTATTGATAAAGCCGTGTCTGCAGGTAAAGCCGTTCACCTAATGGGACTCTTGTCTCCAGGTGGGGTGCACTCGCATGAGGAGCATATTTTTGCTGCTATCGAGTTGGCGGCCCAACGTGGCGCTAAAGACATTTATTTACATGCTTTTTTGGATGGACGTGATACGCCACCGAGATCCGCCAAGGACAGTTTACAAGCAGCAGATGCTGTCTTTGCGAAAGTAGGTTGTGGTAAAACAGCCTCAGTTATTGGCCGTTATTACGCAATGGATCGCGATAATCGCTGGGACCGCGTTGAAATTGCTTACAACTTAATGACTCAAGGCAAAGGTTTACACCAAGCAGATAGTGCAACGGAAGCTTTAGCTGCAGCTTATAGTAGAGATGAAAATGACGAATTCGTTCAAGCAACCACGATCGGCGAACCGGTTAGCATGGAAGCAGGTGACGCAGTGATTTTTATGAACTTCCGTGCGGACCGTGCACGCCAGATGGCACACACATTTGTCGATACTGACTTCACCGGTTTTGCCCGCGGTGAAGCATTAGACTTATCAAGTTTTGTGATGCTGACTGAGTATGAAAGTAACTTAGAAATTCCATGTGCATACCCACCTGAAGCTTTAGTTAATGTTCTAGGTGAGTGGTTAGAAAAAAATGATAAAACACAGTTGCGTATTTCTGAGACCGAAAAATTTGCGCACGTCACTTTTTTCTTTAGCGGAGGTAAAGAAGATGAATTCAAGGGTGAACAGCGTATTTTGATCCCATCCCCAGATGTCGCCACCTACGATCTGCAGCCAGAAATGAATTCTGAATTACTTACGGATAATTTAGTTGCAGCGATTGAGTCTGGTGAACATGATGTCATTATTTGTAATTATCCAAATGGCGATATGGTAGGTCATACTGGTAACTTTGACGCAGCTGTTAAGGCTTGTGAAGCAGTCGACCATTGTATTGGCCGCGTAGTGGAAGCCCTAACAAAAACTGGTGGAGAGTGCTTAATTACTGCTGACCATGGTAATGCTGAACAAATGCAGGACCCAAGTACGGGGCAAGCACATACGGCTCACACTTCAGAGCCTGTTCCTTTCATTTATGTAGGCCGTGATGCAGCTGTGCGTAATGACGGAACGTTGAGTGATGTTTCTCCAACCATCCTGCATTTGTTAGGTATGGAACAACCTCCAGAAATGACAGGGCAACCAATCATGGTTCTGAAGTAAGTTATCGTAAATGATGCTTTTGCGTATGGTCATTTGGCTTGGGACACTCTGTTTTGTGTCCCAGGCTAATGCCGTTCTGCAAATACAAACACCGCAAGAACAAACACAAGAAATTACAGCCAATGACAGTAAGGTCCAAGCCATCCAATCAGCGCTGGTGCAGCTAGAGCAAGAGAAAAAGAAGAAAGAACAACGTCGAGCAAAATTATATTTAGCGTTACAGAAACAAGAAGAAGCCATTGCTCTCATTGCTAAAAAAATTAATCAACTCAGTAATCAAATACAAACTAACCGCACCGAAACACAGCGGCTAAAGCTCGAAGCAAAAAACTTGCAAACAGTGATTAAAAAGCAGCAAGCGGCACTTTCTGCTCAGATTAAATCAGCCTATGCGTCTGGGGATAATGACCTCACCAAAATGTTATTCAATCAAGACCAGGCACGTGATGTTGAACGCATGCTGACGTATTACCAGTATTTTTATCAACAACGAAAAATCAATATCGATAAGTTTAAAGCATTATTCGCAGAGTTAAATGAAGTCGAAACTGCTTTGAGTCAAAAACGATTTGAGCTCACTCAAATCGTCTCCCAGCAAGAATCTAAACAACTAGAATTGCAGAAACAACAAGCTTCTCGTCAAGTAGCACTGCAAGCAGTTGAAAGAGATATTGAAGGAGATAAGTCCAAGATTGCTCAGTTAAAAGCTGATGAACAACGTTTGTTAGATGCTATTAAAACTGCTCAGCAAGCAGCTGTTAGCCAAAAATTAGAACTAAAAGGCTTACATAATCAAAAAGGTCAGTTACTAGCTCCTGCCTCAGGAAAATTAAGACGCTTATTTGCTACTCGTCGCCAAGGTCAATTAAAATGGAAAGGCATTATCATAAATGGAGATGCAGGTTCACCTATTCAAGCAATACATGTGGGTAAGGTACTTTACTCCGGTTGGTTACGAGGTTTCGGCTTGGTCTTAGTAGTTGACCACGGTTTGGGGTTTATGAGCGTATACGGTCATAACCAAGCTTTATTAAAAGAACCTGGGGATTATGTAAGACGGGGCGAAACAATTGCGCTAATGGGGCAAAGTGGGGGCCAAACCCGCCCAAATTTATATTTTGAACTGCGCAATAAAGGAGTACCTGTCAACCCAACCGCTTGGTTGGATTTTTGATGCCCAAAAGTATTATCTATTTTTTATTACTTACTAGTTTTGTAATGCCAAATGCAATATGCGCAGTAGTGAGTCCAGAAGCTGAAAAAACAAAACCTGTAGTGACTATCGTAATTGATGATCTTGGTTATCAAACACGTGATTTTGGTTTTTTAGATTTACCCTCAGAAATTACATTTGCAATCTTACCCAATGCTCAATTCTCAACTGTTTTAGCACAACGCGCTCATGCTCAAGACCGAGACGTCATACTTCATATGCCTATGGAACCGTTAGAACACAGCCGTGAATTAGGTAAAGCTCCTTTAATGAGTAATATGGACAGGCAGCAACTTGCATATACTTTTAAAAATGCCTTAGCTTCGGTACCATTTGCCATTGGTATGAACAACCACATGGGGAGTAAGTTCACCCAATTGTCAGGGCCACTCCAAGGTGTTATGGATTTTCTAAAAGATACTGGAATGTTCTTCTTAGATAGTCGCACTACACCATTTAGTAAAGCTTATGAAATCGCTAAGTCTGCCAATATTACGGCTTTACGCCGCGACGTATTTTTAGACCATCAAAAAACACCTGAGTTTATGCAAATCCAACTCAAACACCTGATAATCAAAGCAAAGCAAAATGGTCAAGCACTAGCAATCGCACATCCGCATCAGAGTACACTTGTTTTTTTACGAGAAATCCTACCTACGTTGCATCACGCTGGTGTTGAGTTAGTTGATATTCAAACATACCAGAATAGAAAAATCCCTCAGATTTAACGTGCGTATTGCAAAATATTAATGTTATACTATAACACTTAATGAATGAGGCACGACTTTTGAAACCATCACAGTACGAACAATCAGACAGTTTTTTTGATAGAGCAGGAGTTTGGATTTCCAGTCTATGCGCACTTCATTGTTTATTACTGCCTATATTGATACCACTTATCCCTTTGATAGCAAGTTCATTTGTTGCAGAAGTTTGGTTTGAAAGAACAATTCTAAGTATTTCTATACTAATTGGTTTTTGGGCTTTATTCATCGGCTTTTATAAGTACCATCGCCAAATCTATCCGGTATATAGTTTGGCCTTGGGTGGCCTTATTTACTGGCATAAAGATATTTTTGGGCATGAGTATGAGCCATTCACAATTGCAGTGGGTGCGTTTTTAATTATTGGTGCCCATTTATTGAATATGAAATTATGCAAAGCATGCGATGACTGTGCAGAAGATGCTTGCAAAGTGTAAAACACTACACTGTCCAAAAAGTCTTATAGATTTCTGATTTTAAAAAGTGTTTTCTCAGATTATTCAATTTTATTTCCCCACAATACTCAGGATTATTTAGGGTTGTACCGGTAAGGGTTTAAGCTTTTGTATATGCTGTTATAACCGCTCGAGTTTTAGCAGGTGAGTTACTGAAAACCCCGTCCACTTGCATATCATATAGTTCACATATTCTAGTCGGATCATCAACGGTATAAACCCAGCATTGCATGCCTCTAGCATGAATATCCTTGACGAAGAGAGTATCACACATAGTATCTTCGATAGCACAAATCTGAGTCTGTAAATCTGCGGCATAGCGTCCATAGTCAATCGGTTTATGAGCCGATAAAGCACCAAAACGACAAGAAAAATTGGCTTGGCAGTTTTGTATTATATGGTGGTCAAAAGATGAAATAATCGAATTTTGATTGAGTAAACCTGCAGTAAATAAAACTCTTAAATGTGTTAAAGCTGAATTTCGGTCAACCCAGCTTTTGATTTCTACGTTGACCGATACAGTATTATTGATAAGCTTTAAAGCGTCATCTAAGGAGGGTATATCNAGTTGTTTTATNTCTTGGGTGGATAACTCTGCTAGAGAGCGATTGATTTGGTGTGTTTTAGATAAATCAAGATCATGTGTCACCCATGCACCTGATGGTAAAAAATGTACGTCAAATTCAATCCCATCAACCCCGTGCTCTAGTGCCAAACGAAATGCGCTTAACGTGTTTTCTGGCGCTTCAGTACTAGCACCACGATGGGCAATGATTTGCATAGATTACCTTATTATTCCCTGGAATTTGTCGCCTGTTTTTGTGTGTGAATCGTTTCATAAATAGCTGCAGAGATCACCAAGATCCCACCAATGAGTGTTTGCCAACGCGGTGTTTCATTAAGCACAAGTATTGCAAGTACTACTCCGTAGAACGGTTGCATACAGGCTACCAATGAGAACGTTTTCGCACGCAGGTGGCGAAGGCAGGCCGCAACCATGGCGTGAGGGACTGCCGTAAATAGTGTGCCCAGTAAAACTAACAGACTTAAAGTATGCATATCCATAGTCCAAAATGCCTCGGAGGCAAACCAGATAGAACACAAACTTATGACTAAAGTTTGGAAGTACATACCTTTAATACCACTATATTGGGAAAAATACTGACGATGAGCAATGTTACGAAACGCATACAGCAATGCTGATAAGACACCAATTAACACACCTAAGGTAATATCATTATCTAATGAGACTTCCGGCACAATGAGAATGATACCTAAAAACACTACAATGACACTGATGACATCTTGCCAGGCAAGTTTAACCTTATCTATTAGAGGCTCTAGAAATACTGTTATAACAGGAAAAGTAAACAATGCAATGATGCCGACAGAGACACCAGCATACTGCATTGCCGCAAAATAAGTGACCCAATGTAGTGTCATTATAATGCCTAAGGCAATCCCTACAAAATAGTCTTTGGCGGAATTTAATGACCACGTTTCACCAGTAAGTTTGACTAAGCAAAACAGAAAAATACAACCAAAAATAGCTCGGCCTACGGTAATATCGTAAGCCGATAGAGGAATGATTTGGGAGAATAGTGCCGTACCACCAAGTAACATTACAGTAAAGTGTAGTGAATATAGGCTGCGCTTAACTGGATCCATCAAAACATTAATCAGCCGTTTTAACAGTAGCGAATGTTGTGCCTAAACGTGTAACATCCCCTGCCTTGAGTGCGCCAAAATCTACTTTATTTGGCTCAAAACAGGCAACAATTGTAGAGCCTAATTTAAACAGACCCATTTCAGCTCCTTTCTCTAGGGTTACGCTATCACCTGCTGAATCAGTATATTGCCAATGGGTAACATTTTTACCTGCTGGTGGCGTAACAGTTCCCGCCCAGTTTGTTTCGATACTTGCTACAATCGTTGCGCCTACAAGTACGATGGCAACTTTACCTATCTCGGTATCAAAAACAGCAACGACACGTTCATTACGAGCGAATAATCCAGTAACGTTTTGTGCCGTTAGCGGATTAACTGAAAATAACTCACCAGGGACATAGACCATGTCTGTTAATTTGCCTGTTAAAGGCATATGAATTCGATGGTAATCACGCGGTGATAAGTAAATAGTTGCGAAGTCACCATTCTTAAAAGGTGCAGCAAGTTGAGCATCGCCACCTAGTAACGCTGTTAAGCTGTATTGGTGACCTTTAGCTTGGAAAATAGTATCACCCTTGATAGGTCCTAGCTGGCTAACCGTTCCATCTACAGCGTGCCCCAGCTCATTTTCATCAGCCGAAAACTCACGTAATCCAGGCTTTAGTTCGCGGGTAAAAAAGTCGTTAAATGACGCATAAACAGCAGGGTCAGATTCTTTTGCTTCTGACATGTCCACGTTAAAATGTTTAATAAATTGTTTGATAATGAAGGTCGTTGTTGCACCGTACTCGCCAGCGGCAAACTTACCCACTAATCGAGATAAGGCATGCTTAGGTAATGCATATTGTAATTTTATTTTCAACCAATCTATCACTGCATGTTTCTCCAAAATGTATGCATAACGTTAGGGGTATGACTATTCAATCCAACATAGCCCTAAAATAATGGGAAATTATAGCAAATTAGTGATAAAAGTAGTTAACTTAATTTAGACTAGGTCATAGCCCTTTAGCATAAGCTGGACGTTTATCATCCATAGAGGTGAGGATTTTGTGATAGCTAGTGAAACGTTCTTCATCAATACGACCTTGATTAACGGCGTCTTGTAATAGACAACCTGGGTCATTCAGGTGTTTGCAATCTCTGAATTTACAGCCCCCTAAATACTCACGAAACTCAACAAATCCCCAGGTGATTTTGTCAATCGGGAGATGCCATAAAGAAAATTCACGCACCCCTGGAGAGTCTATAAGATCGCCGCCTGCAGTGAAATGAATAAGTTTAGCGGTAGTCGTTGTGTGTTGACCTAGTCCAGAATTATCCGATATATCACCAACAATTTCTTCTGAGTCAGGGAGTAGGGCGTTGACTAAAGAGCTTTTGCCCACCCCAGATTGACCGACAAACACACTCGTTTTATCTTTCAATAATTCTGTTAATTCGTCTATGCCTTCCATGCTCTTACAACTGGTAAATAAAATGGTATAACCTATTTCAGCGTAAATTTCGACGGCTTCTATGACCCATTCTCGCTCTTCGTTGTTGAGTAACTCAGCTTTGTTAATAACGATAATAGGTTCAATTTGTACATCCTCACAAGCCACTAGGTAACGATCAATGATATGAGTGGATAAGGTTGGTACGATGGAACTGACAATGATAATTTGATCAATGTTTGCGGCAATCGGTTTCACGCCATCGTAAAAATCAGGGCGAGTTAGGACCGAATGACGGTCTTCGACTAACTCAATAATACCCCTGTCTTTTGGATTATCAGCTTGCGGGGGGACAAAGCGCACATTATCGCCACACACTACTGAATCTATCGTACGGCGAATGTGGCATTTGACGCAATCTCCGGCTTCAGTTTCGACAATCGCATGTTTCCCAAAGCGACTAATTACTTTGCCTGAGATTGTATTTTCTGCTGCAGTTTCACTGAGCTTAGCAATACGTTCTGCTCTGTTTTTAGAAACTTGGCGTTTTTGTCTGTGCGTGAGTTTTGGTTTTTTTGCCACGATAAAGTACATTGTTATAAAATCAGATTACATGTTACCGTTAACATATAACGAATACCAATTAATTAACTTGTAGGAAGTCTAATGTCAGCACCTGTAGTTCATGAAGAAAACCTAATCTGGATAGATATGGAAATGACCGGGTTGAACCCTGATGATTGTGTTGTCTTAGAAATTGCTACGATTATTACAGATGCTCAACTTAATATTTTAGCAGAAGGCCCTGTAATTGCGATTCATCAATCAGATACAGTTTTGGCTAATATGAACGAATGGTGCATTGATACACATGGTAAAACGGGCTTAACACAACGATGTAAAGATAGTAATTATTCAGTACGTGACGCTGAAATTGCAACGTTAGATTTCATCAAACAGTGGGTGCCTGCTGGGAAGTCACCTTTGTGCGGAAACTCTATTGGGCAAGACCGTCGTTTTATGGTTGTTTATATGCCGGAGCTAGAAGCGTATTGTCATTATCGCAATATCGACGTTAGTACAATCAAAGAATTAGCTAATCGCTGGGCGCCAGAAGCTATTAAAGGGTTTAAGAAAAAAGGTATCCATCTTGCCCTTGACGATATCCAAGAGTCTATTGCTGAGTTGACGTTTTATCGTGAGCATCTTTTTAAAATATAAGTTTTATAAAGTAACGTAGAGTAGTGTTTTAGCAATGTTTTATCCTTGTACTTATCCCAACAAGGGCATAGAATCAAAAAAGCTAAACTAAAATTATAATTTACAATAATAAAAGCTGGAAACATATTTTAAACAGCGTTTTACTACATAATTACTACTTGGGATATGATCAATGAAATCACACATACAACCTTATTTTAAGGCGTCGTTGATTGCTGCAGCTGTAGCAAGCTCAATGGTGCCAGCAACACAAGCTTTAGCTCAAGATAAGCAGGCTCAATTAGAAACCATCGAAGTAACTGGTACTCGACGTACCGGAACAGTTCAAGAGGCACCTTTGAATATTACTGCGTTAACCGCAGACACTTTAGGTGAGCAGAACATTGGTCAATTAGAAGATGTTGCGCGCTGGGTACCTGGCTTAACTGTCGTTGACCAAGGTGGTCGTTCTGCCTCGCCAATCATTGTGCGAGGTTTAAATACTAACTCTTCTGGTCCTGGNTCTAATGGTGGTACGGTAGCGACTTACTTCGGCGAATTACCTTTATTTTTAAATATGCGTTTAACCGATGTTGAGCGTGTAGAAGTGTTAATTGGTCCACAAGGTACCTTGTATGGCGCTGGCACATTAGGTGGCGCTATTCGATATATTCCTAAGCAAGTCGAATTAGATCTTACCGAGGGTGAAGTATCTGGTGATATTTTCAATTTAAATCGTTCGGATAGTGTTGGTGGCGAATATGGTTTCGTTTTTAATACTCCATTAATCAATGATGAGTTAGGTATACGTGCCTCGTTAAATTACTACAATGACCCTGGTTTTATCGATTATAACTATGTTGTGCGTCAACCAGGTGTATCTGAGCCAGATAGCCTAGATAACGATAACCTGCGTAGTGTTAAAGATGCCAATGGTGAAAAAACGTTAACTGGCCGTATCGCATTACGTTGGTTACCGACGGATAATATTGATGCGACTTTATCGTATTTTTATCAAAAACAAGACGTAGAAGGTCGCTCAATTGATCATTACAACGCATTACCACTAAGTAATCCCATCAGTGGGGATTTAGACAACAAATATACTTCTGCGTATCGTTATGAAGAACCACGGGTTAAAACCGATGACTTATTAAGTCTTGAAGTCAAAGCAGATTTGGGCTTTGCTGAATTAGTTTCGGCAACCGGTATGTCCAGTTTCGAAGCAGATGGACAGCGAGATCAAACAGATTTGTTGATTCGTTTGAACTACAGCTACGAAGACTTCCCGGCGTTTTCCTCATTTACTCGTGAATTAGATAATCAAGATACATTTACCCAAGAGTTACGTTTAGTGTCGCAAAGTGATTCTGATTTTAGCTGGATTGCCGGTTTCTTCTATAACAAGGTTGAAGCAGATGGTTCAAGTTCAGAATTTACTCCTGGCTACGATGCTTTCTTAGGTGGTTCACGTCCAGACGCACTAGAGTATTTATCTGTTTCCGATTCAACAGTTACTGAGTCAGCATTCTTTGGTGAGGTATCTTATCAAATTTCTGATGCTTGGGATGTCACTGTAGGTCTACGTCAATACAAATATGATATTGAGACGCGTTCGGCCATTGATTTACCATTGTACTATACTGTGTTTGAAGGCCGTGCTCCAGATTCTATCGTGTTGGATTATGGGACTGAGACTGCAGATGATTCTGGTTCTTTATTCAAGTTTAATACCTCATACGATATCACTGATGATTCGATGGTGTATTTTACTGTCTCTGAAGGCTTCCGTATCGGTGGTGCAAATGGAGTTGCTGCCTGTCCAGATAATGTTAACGAACTGACTCAACAAATCGTTTGTGCATTGCCAAATGAGCAAGTGTATGTCGCTGATACAACAACAAACTATGAGTTAGGTGTAAAATCGTCTTACTTCAACAACCGCTTGTACTTAAATGTCTCAGCGTTTGACATCACATGGGATGACGCCCAAGTTGCTGGTGCGACAGTAAACGGTGCACAGCCAATTACTGCAAATGCTGCAGGTGCAGGCTCATCAGGTATTGAGATTTCATCACGTGCTATTTTGAGCGATGATTTAACTGCGTATATGTCTTACTCAAATGTGGATGCTAAGCTGACGGATGATGCGCCATTCCTATTTGGTGTGTTAGATGAACAAGGCACTGCACTACAAGACTATTACGATGGTAAAAAAGGTGATCGTTTATCTGGTGCGCCAGAAACACAAGCCTCATTTGGTTTAAAATATACGACAGATTTGTCTAACGGTAGTGTCTTAGATTTAGTATATGGTTTAACGTACCAAAGCGATGTCTACTCTAAAGTTGGCTTACGTGCTGACGGTGAAGTGATTCCTGGTTTTGCATTGAACAATGCGAGTGCTTCTATTTCTAAAGATAACTGGACTGTAACGGCTTACTTAGACAACATGTTTGATAAGTACGCTTATACTGCTATCCGCCGTGATGCAGGTGATCTTGGCACTGCAACTTTCGCTGACCAAAACCAAAATCGTGTTGATCTATTGCGAAACTACGGTCGTTTTGTTGTCCAGCCACGCAAATTTGGTGTGCGTTTCACATACGCATTTGATATGTAATATAAAATGAGTGGAACGCTTGTTCCACTTATTTATAAAAACCAATACATGTTTTAAAAGCCAAATTAGAACGCATATAAGGCCAGCTTTTGCTGGTCTTTTTTTTGTTAAGTCTGTTACTATTTGGGAAAATTATTTCACAATATATCTGATGTCTAAACAAGCTTCTTTACACCAAAAAATACTGCAACATCTATCTTCCCAAGCTTTTATTGCAGCACATCCTTTAGTTGTGTCTTTAATTCAGAGCAATAACAATGATGAGTTTTATTTGGCTGAAGGGTATTTTTTCTTAGGTATTATTAATAGTGAACTTGGGCAGTTTACAAAAGCAGTGCAATGCTTGGAAAAAGCCGTGAGTCTCCAACCATCAGCTGAATACTTCGCCTATATGACTAAGTGTTATGCTTTATTAGGGGATACCAATCGCGCTATGACTGCAGTGGACAGTATCAATATTGAGCATCTCAAGGAGCCTAATGCATTAGATACAGTTGGTGTTGCATTGAGTCGCATTGGTTTTCATGATCAGGCGCTGGCGTTTTTTGCTAAAGCGATAGCACTGGATAAAAAACGCCCTTTATATTATTACAATTACGGGATGTCGTTGAAGTTTGCTGGACAATTTAAAGAAGCACTAGCCGCTTACAAAAATGTACTAAAGTTAGCACCAAACCATGCCCCAACACATTTTGCAATTGCTGACCTGGGCGGTGCCACAGTTGCACAAAATAACACGAAGTCTTTAACAGCTATGCTGCAAAAAACGGATTTACCCGTGGATGATCGCATGCATCTAGCCCATGCACTAGCCTTGGAGTTACAGCAAATCGGTCAACATGAAAAAGCGTTCAGAGCATTGATCAGTGCCAAAACTGAGAAACTCAAGACGTTAAATTACTCTATTGATGATGATATCGCTTTATTTAGTGTCTTGCGACGTTTCTCACATCAGGGTATGGGGGTTGGGTCAATACGCTCAACAGATGTACCTAAAGCTGTGCATACAGAGGTAAATAGAGTAGGCTGTCCTAGTAAACGACCTATTTTTATTGTCGGTATGCCTCGTTCAGGGACGACGTTGGTGGAGCGGATCTTATCTCACCATTCAAAAGTTGGGAGTGGTGGGGAATTACAAGATTTTGGTGTTGCTGTTAAAGAGTTAACTCAGACATCTGGATTAAAAGTATTAGACATCCCCACTATACAAGCTGCCCAANNATTAGATATGACAAAATTAGGTGAACATTACATTGCTAAAACGCAAAGAATAGCTCCTAATGATGAACGTTTTATTGATAAGTTACCGTTTAACTTCTTTTATATACAGTTAATAAAAGCAGCATTACCTAATGCTAAAGTCATTGTCATGCTCAGAGATCCTATGGACACTTGTGTAGGTAATTTTAGGCAGTTATTTTCTTTGAACAGTCCGTATTATAATTATGCATTTGATTTAGAAACAGTAGGACTTTTTTATTGTCAGTTCCGCCAGCATATTGATTTCGTTAAAGAGCAATATGGCGATGATATTTACCTACAAGATTATCAAACACTAGTTCAAAACCCTGAGGAACAAGTTCGCAAACTTCTCAAGTATTGTAATCTACCTTATGAGGCGCAATGTCTAGCAGTTGAAAAGAATACTTTACCTGTATCTACAGCCTCGAAAATGCAAGTAAGACAGCCCATTAATACTTCCAGTATAGGGCGTTGGAAAAAATTTGGTAAAGCTACAGAACCTTTGTACAAAAGTTTAAAAGAACACGGTATTTTATAACGCACACTGACTAGTTTAGGTGTGGTAAAGTAGAAAACAATACTATTGTCTAAATGTACTTAACTTAGACTCAGATAAAATACATTCATTCATATTGTAGAAGTAGGATTCAGAAAGTTTGTTAGTGAAATGTAAAAAATCCTAAAACCCCCATCATTTACTGTTTGAATTAGATTATTCATCCTAATTTTTGTGTATAATTGGATAAGTTTTTCACTATTTGGTTTTTTCCTGTTTATTCTTCCTAATTCGTGAAGTACAATTTTAATCGTGAGTTAAATTATTTTAATGGAGAGAGATCGTGAAGATGATGTCTGGCGCTGCAATGGTAGTGCAAACCCTCAATGACCTTGGGGTAAAACATGTATTTGGTTATCCAGGTGGTGCTGTCTTAGATATTTATGACGCATTATTTGCTCAGGATGAAGTCGAGCATGTTTTAGTACGTCATGAACAAGCAGCTGCACACATGGCAGATGGTTATGCGCGATCTACAGGCATTACTGGTACAGTGCTAGTAACATCTGGTCCTGGAGCAACGAATACGATTACAGGTATTGCCACAGCCTATATGGACTCAATTCCAATGGTGGTGTTATCTGGTCAGGTTCCTTCACAACATATTGGTGAAGATGCATTCCAAGAAACGGACATGGTGGGTTGTTCTCGTCCTATTGTTAAACATAGTTTTTTAGTAAAACGTGCAGTGGATATCCCTAAAGCGATTGCTCAAGCTTATTATATTGCAAATACGGGTCGTCCAGGTCCAGTAGTGGTCGATCTACCCAAAGATATTGTTAACGTCGCAGAAGAGCACCCATATGAATTCCCTGCAGACGTTACTTTACGCTCCTACAATCCTGTTTTAAAAGGTCATAATAAGCAGATTGGTAAAGCGGTTAAATCTATTCAGGCGGCAAAACGCCCTGTATTATACGTAGGTGGCGGCGCGATTACTGCCGAAGCTCAAGGTAAAATTACTGAGCTTGCAGAGTTATTAAACTGTCCAGTGACTTGTACCCTAATGGGTTTAGGGGCATTTTCAGGAGTGCATCCACAGTTTATCGGTATGTTAGGTATGCATGGTACAGTCGAAGCAAACAAGACCATGCACAATGCTGATTGTATTGTTGCTTTAGGTGCACGTTTTGATGATCGTGTAACTAATAATGTCGAAAAATTCTGTCCTTATGCAGATATTATTCATGTGGATATCGATCCTGCTTCTATCTCTAAAACGGTTAAAGCACATATTCCAGTGGTAGGTTCCGTTGATACTGTAGTACAACAGATCTTAGATGCCTTAGTCGGTAACGATTTTTCTGACCAAAAAGTGAAACTCAGCGATTGGTGGGAACAAATTGAGGGCTGGAGAAGTAAGAAGTGTTTGAGCTTCGAACAACCTGCAGAGGTCATTAAACCACAAAAAGTTATTGAAGCCTTATACAAGCATACCAATGGNGAAGCGTTTGTTAGTTCTGATGTNGGACAGCACCAAATGTTTGCAGCGTTATATTATCCATTTGCTAAACCGCGCCAATGGATAAATTCGGGTGGTTTAGGAACNATGGGTTTCGGTTTGCCTGCGGCCATGGGTGTCCAGTTTGCCCACCCTGAATCGACCTCAGTTGTCGTAACAGGTGATGGTAGTATTCAGATGAATATCCAAGAACTATCGACATGTTTGCAATATAATTTACCGATTAAAATCATTACTTTGAACAATCGTGCGTTAGGTATGGTACGTCAGTGGCAGGACATGATTTATCAAGGTCGTCATTCTAGTTCATATATGGACTCAATGCCTGACTTTATTAAGTTGGTTGAAGCCTATGGTCATATTGGTATTAAAGTTGATAAATTAGAAGAATTAGACGATGCAATGTCACGCTGTTTTGCTGAGAAAAACCGTCTAGTCTTTATGGATATTGCGGTCGATCAAAACGAACACGTATATCCAATGCAAATCAAATATGGGGCGATGGATGAAATGCGCCTAAGTAAGACGGAGCGTACTTAACATGAAGCGTATTATCTCAGTATTAATGGAAAATGCCCCTGGTGCATTATCACGCATTGTCGGTGTGTTTTCACAACGTGGTTATAACGTAGANTCCTTGTGTGTTTCAACCACAGATGATGACAGTTTATCTCGNCTAACGATAGCGACTCAAGCAGATGANAAAGTCATTGAACAAATGATCAAACAAATGAATAAGTTGATTGATGTGCTAAAAGTGGCCGAATTAACAGAGTCAGCACACGTCGAAAGAGAATTGATGTTAGTTAAGGTAGTAGCTAACAATGAAGCTTCTAGAAACGATGTTATGCGTACAGTCGATATTTTTAGAGCGAAAATTTTAGACGTTAGTGCAGTCAATTACACGATTGAATTAACGGGCAATGTGGATAAGTTAGATGCTTTCCTTGTGACATTAAAACATAGCGCTACTATTCTAGAATCAGCTAGAACAGGGGCTTGTGGACTTGCTAGGGGTGAAAAGGCATTAACACCGTAGTATAAAACTTGGAAAAATAGCGGTATAAGTGAAGTATTTATCTTTATAAATACAAATCTTTTGCTTTTATAAATACAAAATTGGTGCTATTATAATTCTGTATTCAATTAGGCATGTATTATTTGTTATCAGCCTTATAAGTCTTTGTGAAATGAAAATTTCACTATATTTTAGTAAGACAAACGCCTATAAGCACCCTATTTGAAAACAAGATACGCAGTTAGGCGTTTAAATTTATTATTATATTAAGGTGACATCATGTCTAAAGTAACAGGTTCTGTTAAGTGGTTCAATGCCGATAAAGGTTATGGTTTTATTACTCAGGATAATGGCGGCAAAGATGTATTCGTACATTTCCGTGCTATTCAGTCTGAAGGTTATAAAACTTTACCAGAAGGCCAAAAGGTTTCTTTTGAAATCGAAGACGGTCAAAAAGGTCTACAAGCTGCTAACGTAACAGCTATCTAAGAATTTATTCTTACAAAAAAACCGCTCATTGAGCGGTTTTTTTTTGTCTGTATTTTGCTGCCAAACAAAATATGCACACGCTAAATAAACGCGTATGCATCACCAAATAACGCTGAACTTGGTAGGCCTGCATTGGTATAGTCTTCTCGAGCTACTTTGGCCATAGGGAAGGGGCCAGCGATATACACTTGAACATTACTTAAATCAGTAAAATGCGTGAATACGGCTTGATGAACCAATCCTGTAGCGCCGGGCCAGTCTTCATCGGCATTCTCAATAACCGGATGGAAGAAGATATTATCATGGTCATTTGCTAGATGTGTAAGTGCTTCTGCTTCATATAACTGGCTAAACTCTTTAGCTCCCCAGAAGATATGAATATCATTCTCTAGTTGCTGGTTCACCGCTTCATAGACAATCGATTTGACGTAAGAGTATCCTGTTCCACCAGCGATTAACACAATAGGTTTTTCATCGGGTTGCAACTGAGCGACACCATTAGCAAGAGAGACTTGAATGTTGCCCTTGGTACGGAGTTGCTCAATGACATCCCAAGCGTATGGGTTTTCTGGAGTCGCACCAATATGTAACTCAATAAACCGATCTTTACTCGGGCTACTGGCAATAGAGAAAGGTCTTTCATCGTTTTCGCCCATCTTTACTAGAAGGTACTGACCAGCCTCATATGCTAGGGTCTCATCAGAAGAAAGTATGATACGGTAAACGTCATGGCCGACATTTTCTATAGTTTTTAAATTTAGTTGCATGAGTTCTCTTACTGTTTTTTAGTGTTTGGAAGCAAGGCATCGATACCTAAGCTATCCCATAAAGTATCAATTTTAGCGCTAACATTAGGATCCATAACAATCGGTTCACCCCATTCTCTGTCAGTTTCACCTGGCATCTTGTTCGTAGCGTCCATACCCATTTTAGAACCCAAGCCTGACACAGGTGAAGCAAAATCTAAATAGTCAATTGGTGTATTATCAATTAAAGTCGTATCACGAGTTGGATCCATTCTAGTCGTAATAGCCCAAATTACATCCTCCCAATTACGTGCATCTATATCGTCATCACAGACAATCACAAACTTGGTATACATAAACTGTCGCAGGAAAGACCAAACACCTAACATGACACGTTTGGCATGACCAGGGTATTGTTTTTTCATGGTGACGATAGCCATCCGGTAGGAACAACCCTCAGGCGGTAGATAAAAGTCTGTAATTTCTGGGAACTGCTTTTGTAAAATAGGAACAAAAACTTCATTCAGGGCTACGCCTAAAATCGCTGGCTCATCAGGTGGCCTACCGGTATAGGTTGAGTGATAAATAGGATCTCTGCGATGTGTAATGTGAGTAACTGTCAATACGGGAAAATCATCAACTTCATTGTAATAACCAGTATGATCACCATATGGACCTTCTGGAGCCATTTCACCCGGCATGATATAGCCTTCAAGTACGATTTCAGCATTGGCAGGGACTTGTAGGTCATTCGATACAGAGGCGGTAACTTCTGTTTTACTACCACGCAATAAACCAGCAAAAGCATACTCTGATAAAGTATCCGGAACAGGTGTAACTGCTCCTAAAATGGTTGCCGGATCAGCGCCTAAGGCCACTGAGACTGGATAAGGTTTGTCTGGGTTTTGCTGGCACCATTCTCTGAAATCAAGCGCACCACCACGATGCGATAACCAACGCATAATGATCTTGTTTTTGGCGATAACTTGTTGACGGTATATCCCTAAATTTTGACGTTTTTTATGTGGACCTCGTGTCACAGTAAGGCCCCAAGTAATAAGGGGAGCTGCGTCTCCAGGCCAGCAACGCTGTATTGGAATCTTACCCAAATCAACATCGTCACCACTGATAACTACCTCTTGGCAAGGTGCTTTCTTGATAACTTTTGCAGGCATATTTAATACTTGCTTAAAGACAGGTAACTTACTCCAAAGGTCTTTTAAGCCCTTAGGAGGATCGGGTTCTTTTAAATAAGCCAGTAATTTACCAACATCGCGTAATGCATGCACAGACTCTTGACCCATGCCCATGGCAACACGCTCTGGTGTACCAAATAGATTAGCTAATACTGGCATATTATGACCGATTGGATTTTCAAAGAGTAAAGCAGGACCGCCTGCACGGAGGGTTCGATCAGCAATTTCTGTCATTTCTAGCTCAGTGCTAATAGGCTGAGAAATTCTGAGGAGTTTGCCTTGAGCTTCTAGTTGTTGGATGAAATCTCGCAAATCTTTATATTGCATATTTATCAGGAACCTAGCTAGGTAAAAACGTTATTAAGTATACCAAAACAACCCCTTATATGATCAGTTTCTGCGCATAGATTTAGAAAAAACCAATAAAATATGTAAATATTTGGCAGTTACACTAGATTTTTCAAAAATTACCAGCTACTTAAACCAATGAGATGCTTATTTCTAAACCTTAATTGTAAAGTGAAATTATGGCGCAAATTATTAAAGTTAAAAGTATGNGNATACTTTNTTAATTTNTAAAAACTCAGTAAATATATTCAAAACCACACATAAAATAGCGTTAAAACGGTAATGTGTCGATTAGATTACCTCTTTTAGTATATCCTTGTTATACTTTACTGAAATATGTAAAACACTGAGATTAAATGTCACAAGACCCTCATTTTGACCGCGAAAAAGCCAAGTACGAAAATCCAGTTGCTAGCCGAGAACACCTCCTACAAGTTTTAGTTGATGCTAAACAAGCCTTATCTTTTATGGAAATCTGCGTCTTAGTTGATGCCCGAGAAGATCTACAACAAGTTGGTATACAGCGCCGTTTACGAGCAATGGAACGTGAAGGTCAAATCAGGTTTACTGCGAAGAAAAAATACGAACCACAAGCACAGGATGAAATATTGACTGGACGGGTCATCGGTCATCGTGATGGATTTGGTTTTTTACATATCAGTAGAGAAGAAAAGGACTGGTATTTATCGGCAGGACAAATGAAAAATGTCGTGCATGGCGATATTGTTCAAGCGGTTAATAAAGGCGTAGATCGCAAAGGACGCAATGAGGCGCGCATTACTAAAGTTGTTACACCCCGACCGGATCCTATTGTTGGGCGGATTTTTGTCGAACACGGGGTTGCTGTTGTTATTCCTGATGACAGTAGAATCCAACACGAAATCTTTATTGGCCCCCAAGATACTAAGGGTGCTCGCCAAGGCAATGTAGTTGTGGTCGAGTTCGTAAAACGCCCCAGCAAGATATCTAGCCCAGCTGGAAAGGTTATCGAAGTATTAGGTGAACATCTGGCTCCGGGCATGGAAATCGAAATGGCATTGCGAACCTTTGATATCCCTCATGTATGGCCCAAGGCTGTTGAAAAACAGGTTGCTCCATTGGGCGAACAAGTTCCTGAAGATGCCAAACAAGGTCGCGTCGATCTCCGCGATATTCCCTTAGTGACGATTGATGGTGAGGATGCTCGAGATTTCGATGATGCCGTGTACTGTCAGACATTAACCAAAGATGGTTTGATTTCAGGGTATAAGTTATATGTTGCCATCGCTGATGTTAGTTACTATGTGCGTCCAGGTTCAGCACTAGACCAAGAAGCAATTAATCGTGGAAATTCAGTGTACTTTCCAGCACAAGTTATTCCCATGCTGCCAGAAGTACTGTCTAACGGTTTATGTTCATTAAATCCAGAGGTAGACCGTTTGTGCATGGTTTGTGAGATGAATATTGACCTGGATGGGCAGTGTAACAGTTATCAATTTTATGAGGCTGTGATGCGTTCACAAGCACGTTTTACTTATACCAAGGTAGCTGCAATTTTAGAGAATGATGCTGAGTTAAGAGAGCGCTATGAACCTTTTGTGGATGATTTAGAAAATTTACACGCTTTGTATAAAGTCTTAAAAACGGCTAGAGATGGTCGTGGTGCAGTCGAATTTGAAACGAATGAAAGTAAATTCGTGTTTAATGCACAGCGTAAAATCGAAAATATTGTTGCCTTACACCGCAATGATGCCCATAAACTTATCGAAGAATGCATGATATTAGCTAATGTATGTACTGCGAAGTTCTTAGCTAAAAATAAGGCAGAAGGATTGTATCGAGTGCATGATAAGCCTGATCCAGACCGACTGTTATCATTTACCTCTTATTTGGCAGAGGTCGGAGTCACGCATAAGTTAGCAAGTGATACATCGGCCTCAGCGTTTACTCACGTTATGCAAAAAGTACGTAATCGCGCAGATAGTGAATTAATTCAAACGATGTTACTGCGTTCAATGAAGCAGGCTGTCTACGATAACGAAAATATTGGTCATTTTGGCCTTGCATTAGAGGAGTATGCTCATTTCACCTCTCCAATAAGACGTTATCCTGATTTGGTTGTGCATCGTGCAATAAAAGGAGTGCTAGCTAAGCAGAAATCGGTGAAATCAAAATCTGGTGGTAAGCTTTACAGCAGCGAAGAAGTTGAAACCCTAGGGGAGCAGTGCTCCATGACAGAACGCCGAGCTGATGATGCGACACGTGATGTAGCAGATTGGCTCAAATGCGAGTTTATGCAAGATCATGTCGGTGATGTATTCCAAGCAGTGGTCGCTTCTGTAACTAACTTTGGACTCTTCGTGCGCATCACTGACTTTGGCATTGATGGCTTGGTACATGTTACTGCGTTAGGTAATGACTATTATCGCTTCGATGATGTGAAACAAATGCTGATAGGCGAAGCCTCAGGGCGGGTGTTCCGTTTGGGTGATGGTTTAGAAGTTAAGGTTGCTGGAGTAAATTTGGATGACCGGAAGATAGACCTAGTGCTAGCTAACAGTGAACCAGATATGCCAAAGAGCAAGCGCAAGAAAACCACTAAAACGAGGAAAGGTCCGAGTAAGCCTGGAACTGATGCACCAAAAGCACGTCCACCAAGAGCTAAGAAAGGAAAATCTTCATCTCGTGACAAAAAGAAAAAGAAACAATCAAAGCATCGAAAATAACCTAACCTGAAATCGTTTACATTTTTATATACAGAGAAAAAACATGGCACAACAAACAGAATGGCTTTATGGTATTCACGCATTATCTGCAATTTTAGAACGTGATCCAAGTCGTATATTAGAGCTATTCGTAGCTAAAGGACGTGATGATGAGCGTCTACATAAAGTCGTGAATTTAGCCCGCAAAAACAAAATTAGTGTACAGTTTGCTCAGCGCAAGGTGTTAGACGATAAAACTCAAGGTGAACAACATCAAGGTATTGTTGCTAGAGCATTACCCGGCAAACCCTATACTGAGACAGATTTAGATAGTTTATTAGAAACAACAGAGCACCCATTCTTGCTAATATTAGACGGTGTGACAGACCCTCATAATCTAGGTGCCGTACTAAGAACGGCAGATGCTGCTGGTGTAGACGCGGTTATTGTACCAAAGGATAAATCTGCAACCTTGAATGGTACGGTTCGAAAAGTGGCTTGTGGCGCTGCAGATGTTATTCCTTTAATTCAAGTAACAAATCTTGCACGAACCATAACTGAGTTGCAAGAACAACAAGTCTGGGTTATTGGCACTGCGGGAGAAGCTGAACANACAATATATGCAAGTGAATTGCCTAAGTCAGTTGCATTAGTGATGGGCGCTGAAGGTAAAGGAATGCGTCGGTTGACCCGAGAGCGCTGTGATGAACTTATTAAGTTACCTATGCATGGTTCCGTTTCAAGTTTAAATGTTTCTGTTGCTACAGGGATATGTTTATATGAAATAGTGAGACAACGTAGTCTATGAGCTAAGGTAAAAAAGCAACTACAGCATGCATTATTAGAAACTAATGTAGTAGTACAAAAGGTAAGTTCCAGTCAANATTTTATAGCCTCAATACNACAGGTATAAATATTTGTACCTGCACAAANNCTCCGGTCTTTTTATATGCAAATAAAAGGGCATTAGGGGTATCACATTCATTCATTTTTTGTTATCATTGCGCGCCCTTTTTGTGAGGGTATTAGGCTAATTCTTTAATTTTATTAAGGTTTTGGCAGTTTTATGGCTCATTTGAGTCTTAATTTAACAGCGGAGCACTAACATGATCCAAATGCAAACTAACCTGGATGTCGCAGATAATTCTGGCGCTCGCAGGGTTCAGTGTATTAAGGTTCTTGGTGGCTCGCATCGCCGTTATGCACATATCGGTGATATCATCAAGGTTACTGTGAAAGAAGCAATTCCTCGCGGTAAAGTAAAAAAAGGTGATGTCCTGAATGCAGTGGTGGTGCGTACTAGAAAAGGCGTACGTCGTACAGATGGTTCAACCATTCGTTTCGATAACAACGCAGCTGTTTTGCTTAATGCAAACAAGCAACCAATTGGTACGCGTATCTTTGGCCCGGTCACTCGTGAACTTCGTGGAGATTCCTTCATGAAGATTATTTCACTGGCCCCCGAGGTACTATAAGGAGTCACGATAATGGCTAGAAAAATTCGTCGTGATGATGAAGTAGTCGTATTAGCGGGTAAAGACAAAGGAAAGCAAGGCAAAGTCCTTAGCGTTCTGGTAGCTGAAAACCGTTTAGTTGTAGAAGGCGTGAACATGATCAAGAAGCACACCAAGCCTAACCCACAATTGGGTGAGCCGGGTGGAATTATTGAGAAAGAAGCGACTATACATGTGTCAAATGTAGCGATTGTTAACCCAGCAACGGGCAAAGCAGATCGCGTTGGTTTCCGTTTCGAAGATGAGAAGAAAGTTCGTTTCTTCAAATCTAACGGCGAACTAGTTTAATTAATTGGAGAGTACGATGGCGAAACTGCATGATTTCTATAAAGAAACAGTAGTAGCTGAACTTGCAAAGCAGTTCGGGTACAAAAGCGTCATGCAAGTCCCTCGGATTGAAAAAATCACTCTAAACATGGGTTTAGGTGAGGCAATTGCTGACAAGAAAGTTCTTGAAGCTGCGCAGGCCGATATGGCTGCAATCGCAGGTCAAAAACCAATTGTTACAGTTGCGAGAAAATCAGTAGCGGGTTTTAAAATCCGTGAAGGTTATCCGATTGGCTGTAAAGTAACCCTACGTGGTGAACGTATGTGGGAATTCTTAGAGCGTTTAATCTCTATTACAATTCCTCGTATCCGTGACTTCCGTGGTTTGAATCCAAAGTCTTTTGATGGACGTGGAAACTATAGCATGGGTGTTAAAGAACAGATTATCTTCCCTGAAATCGATTTCGATAAAGTAGATAAGGTTCGTGGTATGGATATTACTATCACTACTAGCGCAAACTCTAATGATGAAGCAAAAGCGTTGTTAACAGCGTTTAACTTCCCATTTAAAAAGTAAGGTGTAGGGTTATGGCAAAAGAATCAATGAAGGCGCGTGAAGCAAAACGCGCTAAATTAGTAAGCAAGTATGCTGAAAAGCGTAATGCGCTTAAAGCGATCATCAACGATGTAAATTCTTCGGAAGAAGATCGTTGGAATGCTGTACTTAAGCTACAACAACTGCCACGTGATTCATCACGTTCACGTCAACAAAATCGTTGCCGTGTAACGGGTCGTCCACATGGTTTCCTACGCAAATTTGGTCTTTCTCGTATCAAGCTTCGTGAAGCTGCGATGCGTGGCGAAGTCCCTGGCCTTAAAAAAGCCAGCTGGTAAGGAGTAGCAAATATGAGCATGCAAGATCCTATAGCGGATATGTTTACCCGCATTCGTAACGGCCAATTGGCTGCNAAAGTAGCTGTAGCTATGCCATCTTCTAAGCAACGCGTTGCGATTGCTGAAGTATTAAAGGCAGAAGGTTACATCACTGATTATGCAGTTGCTGGTGACGTTAAGCCTACTCTTGAAGTTACTTTAAAGTACTTTGAAGGTAAGCGTGTAATCGATACTATTGAGCGAGTCAGCCGTCCTGGTTTACGCATCTATAAGAAAAAAGATGAGTTACCAAAAGTAATGGGTGGTTTAGGTGTCGCAATTGTTTCTACATCAAAAGGTGTGATGACTGACCGTGCAGCGCGTAAAGCGGGTATGGGCGGTGAGATCATCGGCTATGTAGCGTAACGGGGAGAAATCAATGTCACGAGTAGCAAAAGCACCTGTCGACTTGGTCTCTGGCGTAGAGGTATCTATCGCTGGTCAAGCCGTTACAGTAAAAGGTAAAAATGGCACATTAACTCGTACGTTTAATGACGCTGTTGAAATCAAGCAAGAAGAAAACCAGTTAGTAACTGCACCTCGTGCAAATGCTGCTAACGGTTGGGCACAAGCTGGTACAGCACGTTCTTTATTAAACGCTATGGTTACTGGTGTATCACAAGGTTTTGAAAAGAAACTTGAGTTAAATGGTGTTGGTTACCGTGCGCAAGCACAAGGTGCTAAATTAAACCTAACTCTTGGTTTTTCTCACCCTGTAGTCTATGAAATGCCTGCTGGCATTACCGTAGAAACTCCTAGCCAAACTGAAATTCTCGTCAAAGGCGCGGATAAGCAGGTGGTTGGTCAGGTTGCAGCTAACATTCGCGCTTATCGTCCGCCAGAGCCTTACAAAGGTAAAGGTGTACGTTATGCTGATGAAGCTGTACGTCGTAAAGAAGCTAAGAAAAAGTAGGTGGGTGATACGATGGATAAAAAAACAGCTCGCTTGCGTCGCGCAACTCGCGCCCGCAAAAAAATCAGTGAACTGGCCGTACATCGCTTGGTTGTTAACCGCACACCACGCCACATTTACGCTCAGTTAATCGCACCAAGTGGTTCTGAAGTACTTGCTGCTGCATCTACAGTTGAAGCTGCGTTAAAAAGTTCTCTTAAGGGAACGGGTAACGCTGAAGCAGCTGCTGCAGTTGGTAAAGCTATCGCAGAGCGCGCTATTGAAAAAGGCATCAAATCTGTTGCTTTTGACCGTAGTGGCTTTAAATACCACGGCCGTGTGAAAGCCTTAGCAGACGCAGCTCGCGAAGCTGGTCTACAGTTCTAGGAGTAGAAAATGGCTAAAGTAGAAAATCAACAACAGGGTGATTTGAATGAAAAGCTCGTTGCTGTTAACCGTGTATCAAAAGTAGTTAAAGGTGGTCGTATCTTTAGTTTTACTGCTTTAACGGTTGTCGGTGATGGCAATGGTCGCGTTGGTTTCGGTTACGGTAAGGCACGTGAAGTTCCTGCTGCAATCCAGAAAGCAATGGAAAAAGCTCGTCGTAACTTAGTTACTGTCGATCTTAACGGCAATACATTACAACACCCTATCAAAGGTCGTCATTCTGGCTCTAAAGTTTACATGCAGCCTGCATCTGAAGGTACTGGTATTATTGCCGGTGGTGCGATGCGTGCAGTACTTGAAGTAGCTGGTGTACAAAACGTACTGTCAAAATGTTACGGCTCTACGAACCCAATGAACGTCATACGTGCAACAATCAACGCATTAGTCGACATGAACTCTCCGGAGTCTGTAGCTGCTAAACGTGGATTACGTGTTGACGAAATTCTGAGGTAATTGAACATGGCTAAAACACTAAAAGTTAAACAAACAAAAAGTGCAATCGGTCGTTTACCTAAGCATAAAGCAACCTTAACTGGTCTTGGCTTACGTAAGATTGGACATGTTCGTGAATTAGAAGATACCCCTGCCGTTCGCGGCATGATCAACCGTGTATTTTACATGGTTGAGATAGTGGAGGAGTAAAAGATGCGTTTAAATACTCTTGCTCCTGCACCAGGAGCTAAAAATTCTGGTAAGCGCGTTGGTCGCGGTATCGGATCTGGTTTAGGTAAGACAGGTGGCCGTGGTCACAAAGGTCAGAAGTCTCGCTCAGGCGGGTCTGTTAAGCCAGGTTTCGAAGGCGGTCAAATGCCAATTCAGCGTCGTCTACCTAAATTTGGTTTCACCTCTCGTAAGTCGTTCGTTTCGGACCAGGTTACGTTAAGTGAAATTGCAAAGGTAGCGGGTGAAGTAGTTACTTTAGAAGCTTTAAAAGAAGCCGGTCTTGTTAAGAAAGAGATCTTGTTTGTTAAAGTTATGAAGAGTGGCGAAATCAATCGCGCTGTAACAGTAAATGGTTTGAAGGTAACTAAAGGCGCTCGTGAAGCAATCGAAGCCGCCGGCGGTAAAATAGAGGAATAAACCATGGCTAAACCGGGTATAGATTCAGGCGCGAAAAACGGCTTAAGTGAACTAAGAAGCAGATTGTTCTTTGTATTAGGTGCGATTATTGTATTTCGTTTAGGTTCTTATGTGCCGATCCCTGGTATTGATGCCGCTGTGTTGTCTCAATTATTTGAACAACAGAAGGGCACTATTGTAGAAATGTTTAACATGTTCTCTGGTGGTGCTTTAGAGCGTGCTTCTGTATTAGCGCTTGGGATTATGCCTTATATCACTGCATCCATCATAACTCAGTTATTATCATCTGTGCATCCACCGATGATGGAGTTAAAGAAGGAAGGTGAAGCAGGTCGTCGTAAGATTAGTAAGTACACGCGTTATCTAACACTTGTACTTGCTACATTCCAATCAATTGGTGTGGCGACAGGTTTACCTAACTTGGTCAGTGGTTTGGTGATCAATCCTGGGTTTGGATTCTATTTTACAGCAGTTGTCAGCTTAGTCACTGGAACAATGTTCCTAATGTGGTTAGGTGAGCAAATTACTGAAAGAGGTAT